>Ga0137412_10000251_pt1 | contig 35742 bp, 27 predicted proteins | sample CZODoug2_1_16fun_FD_122160 | JGI IMG/M metagenome (GOLD analysis project Ga0137412, IMG submission 122160) | Vadose zone soil fungal communities from Angelo Coast Range Reserve, California, USA - CZODoug2_1_16fungal (Hybrid Assembly) | ecosystem: Environmental > Terrestrial > Soil > Vadose zone...
GAGGTCGGACCGGAAGTTGTTTCCGGATCGACGCGTATGAAGGCCGCTACGGCGCAGAAGATGGTGCTCAACATGATTACCACCGGCGCCATGACACGGCTTGGGTATGTCTATGACAACCTCATGGTCAACGTGCACATGCAGAACACCAAGCTGGTGGAGCGTGGCATCAGCATTCTGATGCGCGCTTGCAACATTGACCGGGAGCGGGCCGTGCTCACGATCAAGTCCGCCGGGCGCAGCGTGCCGGTCGCGTTGGTGATGCTGAAGGCCGGAGTCGATAAGCCGGAGGCGGTACGCCGTCTGGCTAAATCGGATGGCAATGTTCGGCTGGCGATCGAAGATACAACGCTCGAGTTGTAGAAGTGAGAAACAAATAAGGAGCACCCCCGGGCTCGCATGGACAAGTTTGTGATTCGCGGCGGTAACCCGCTGCTAGGAACGATTCGGGTAAGCGGAGCCAAAAATTCCGCCCTGCCCTGCATGGCAGCCGCGATACTCACTGAAGATGAAGTGGTTCTGGAGAATATTCCCCAGGTCCGCGACATTGAGACAGAGCGGAAACTGCTCACTTCCATGGGCGCCGAGGTCGAACTCGGTTACGGCCGCGCACAGCACCGCACGACCATCAGTTGCCGCGTCCTTTCTGACCCCACTGCCAAGTACGAGATCGTCAAGACCATGCGTGCGTCTTCGCTGGTGTTGGGTCCGCTGGTCGCACGGTGCGGGCTGGCCCGTGTGGCGCAGCCTGGCGGTTGCGCCATCGGGGACCGCCCGATCGATTTACATCTCAAGGGCCTGGAAGCGATGGGCGCTACCATCGTGCAGGAACACGGCTATCTGGAAGCGCGGGCCGAGAGGCTACATGGCGCGCACATTGTTTTCGACAAGATCACAGTGACCGGCACGGAAGACCTGCTCATGGCGGCGGTTCTTGCTGAGGGCGATACGCTGATGGAAAATTGTGCTCGTGAGCCGGAGGTGGTCGACGTGGCTGCTCTTCTGGTAGCCATGGGCGCGAATATCGAGGGCGCCGGCACCGCGACCATCCGGGTGAAGGGCGTGAACAAGTTGCACGGCGCAAAACACCGCATCAATCCAGACCGCATAGAAGCGGGAACTTTTCTGGTCGCGGGTGCTATCAGCGGAGGTGACCTGGTGGTGGCCAATTGCCAGCCCGCTCATCTTGCTGCGCTGGTGAGCAAACTCGAAGCGTGTGGAGTACGGGTGACGCCAATGGGGACGGACTCGCTACGCGTGCGCAGCGAAGGGAACCTGAAGGCGAACGATATCTCTACTGAAGAATACCCCGGCTTCCCCACCGACATGCAGGCGCAGTACATGGCTTTGGCGACTCAGGCGGAAGGCACCACGACGGTGGTCGAGAACATTTTCGAGAACCGCTTTATGCACGTGGGCGAGCTGGTCCGCATGGGCGCAAATATCAAAGTGGACGGCCGCACGGCGACAGTGCGCGGCAAGACTCCGCTTTCTTCGGCGGTCGTGATGTGCTCCGACCTGCGGGCATCGGCGTCGCTGGTGATCGCGGCGCTGGTTGCTGACGGCGAGTCCATCCTCGATCGCGTTTACCATATCGACCGCGGTTACGAGCGGATTGAGGAAAAGCTGCGCGGGGTTGGAGCGCAGATCCGTCGCATCGGTGACATTTTTGCTCCTGGCAAACGTGAAGTTGCGATGGAAGCGCAGGTTTCCTAGCCGATCCAGGTTCGTGGGTCGAAAGTTACTTGAATATGTCCCCGGGGTTTGGGGCTGATGCGTCTGCGTGAGAATCGAAAAGAAACCGCAGGGGCTAAACAGGCTGCGGAGAAACGTCGAACAGCGAGCGAAGACCGTACCCTCAGCGGCTAAAGCCGGACGTAATTACAATCACTTATGGACGGCCTGAAGGCCGCCCCCTTCAAAGAATTTAGTTTTTCCGCAGCCTGTAAAGCACTCGTCATTTGCGGCTCTTACGGCACGACTGAAGTCGTGCCCTGATACAAAGCATCAGAGCCGTGACTCAGAAAAACTCGCACGTACCTTACCCTCTAGACGCCCTAAGCTTGCCGTGGCCCCGCTGCGCTATGCGTCGTCAGCTTCGTTTTCGGTTTCCGGAACAAGCCGGTTCAGGAAGAGCGGAAGGTTGCTGCGGAGGACGATGTGCGGCGCCAACCGCGTGATGGGTTCGGGCCGGATCCCTTCGGCCAGGTATTTGGTTAAGGTCTCGATGGCTACTTTGCCCTGAGTAAACGGGCGTTGATAGAGCGTCGCAAGGATCTTTCCCGATTCGATGAAGGGGACGAGCTCCGGAAAAAGGTCGGTGGTAATCACCTCGACCTGGCCAAGCAGCTTACGTTCCTCAAGCGCGCGAAGCACTGGGAGACTGTTGGCTGTGCTGACGTAAATCCCGATAGGATGCGGCTTGCGCCGCAACAACTGGAGGGTGGAGTTATAGGCCTCCTCAGGGTGTTCGTGGCTCTCGATCGCCGGCAATAAGGATAGATGAGGCGCGAAAGTAGCGAGTGTGGCGGCGAATCCGCGTAATTTCTCCGCGTGGTCCTGTGTTCCCAACTGACCGGTGAGGATTGCAACCGTACCTCGTTCCTTCAGGGTCTTTCCCAACAATTCAGCGGCTATGCCTCCGCTGGCGCTGGCGTCGACGGAAATGGCTGCCACCCGGTCACTCCGGGGCGCATCGCTGGCTACACAGACAACCGCGGTACCCTGCTGGGTGAGGCGGCGGATGATTGGGTCTATTCGCGCCGGATCACCAGGAGTAATAATGACGCCGTCGTAGCCGCGGTCCAAGTCAATCTGCATCAACTCCGAATCCCCATCACCCAAAGTCGGATAAGTACGAAACTCCAGATCCAGATTCAGGCCGTGAGCCGCGCGGCCGGCGGCGCTTATTCCCGCACGGAGAGGAGCAAAGAATGAAGCAATCTGCAGCGGGAGATAGGCGGCGATGTGCAACCGGCGATTGAGTTTTAAGCTGCGCGCTGCCATGTTCGGCTGGTAATTCAGCTTCTCGGCCATCTTGAGAACCTGAGCGCGCGTTTTGGGGCTCACCCCCGACCTGCCGTGGAGCGCGCGGTCGACGGTGCCGATAGAGATCTTGAGGGCGGCAGCGATTTCCTTAATGCCCGGCGACCTGGTTGGCTTATCGTTCATGAGCGAGCCCTATCTTAACCGATTGAAAGCGGCGAGTAAGCATCTGTTCACGGGCTCGCCCGGCGTAGAACATTGACTTTCACAATTGGACGGGATAAGATCGTTAACGTTCACGGTAAAGATATTTACCTGCTTTGACCGAAGCGGCCGGGGTCTGATCCATGCGCGCACAAAAACAGTCACTCAATGGCGCTGGATCCCTCAGCCCTCTGGAGCTACCCCGAGCGCCCAAAAGTGAAGCCGGTGCGGTGAAGGCGTGGAAGCAAGCCATCGCCATCCCCACCTACGAACCTGGATCTCCTGATCGCAATCCGATGTTTCTGGAGAAACGTGTTTACCAGGGTAGTAGTGGACGCGTCTACCCACTTCCCTTTATCGACCGTATCGCCACCCAGGCAAAAGAGTGTGTGTGGCAGGCCGTGCACCTGGAAAATGAGTATCTGCGGCTGATGATCCTGCCCGAGATCGGTGGACGCATTCACGTGGGGTATGACAAGCGTAACGGTTACGACTTTTTTTACCGGCAGAATGTTATCAAGCCCGCCTTAGTTGGGTTGGCCGGCCCCTGGATTTCCGGAGGAGTGGAATTTAACTGGCCCCAGCACCATCGTCCCGCCACGTTCATGCCGGTGGAAGTTGAGATTGAGCATAGTGCAGACGGATCGGTTTTCGTGTGGTGCGGCGATTACGATCCAATGCTCCGGATGAAAGGGATGCATGGAGTTGGTCTTCATCCGGGCAAGGCCTACGTTGAGGTCAGGGTGCGGCTCTACAATCGAACCCCGCATGTACAAACATTTCTCTGGTGGGCGAACATGGCGGCTCGGGTCCACGAGAAGTATCAATCTTTTTTTCCGGGCGACGTGCGTTTCGTTGCCGACCATGCGAAACGCGCGGTCAGCAGCTTTCCGGGAAGCAATGGCGTTTACTACGGAGTTGACTATGCCGAGCGGGCGCGTTCGGGCGTTGCCCAAGAAGACCAGCCAAGGATGTTCGTGCCGGATGGATCCTACCCGGCCAACGATCTAGGCTGGTACGCCAACATCCCCGTACCAACCAGCTACATGGTAACTGGTACTGAGCTAGATTTTTTCGGGGGCTATGATCATGCGGCCCGAGCCGGCGTTGTCCATGTGGCGAACCACGAGATTGCGCCGGGCAAGAAGCAGTGGACATGGGGAAATCATGAGTTCGGTTATGCCTGGGACCGGAGCCTCACAGATGCCGATGGACCCTACGTGGAGTTGATGGCCGGCGTCTATTCGGACAATCAACCGGATTTCTCTTTCCTGGCTCCCGGCGAAACAAAAAGTTTTAGTCAGTATTGGTATCCAATTCGCGAAATTGGCCCGCCCCAGGCAGCGAATGTGGACGCGGCACTCAGCATGCACCGGGAAGAGGATGCGGTCTCCATCGGCGTATGTGTGACCAAAGCGATTCCGCGGGCGCGTATTTTGCTCTGGTCCCCGACCGGGCTTTGCGCCGAATGGCGAGAAGACCTATCCGTCAATCAGCCCTGGCATATAACGCATCGGCTATCTGATCCGGGCTGCTTTGAACGACTCTCCGTGTCGGTTGAAATGGCAGGCAAAGTGGTGATTCAGTATAGCCCGCCGGAGCTGGTTCCCGCGGGGGTCCAGGAAGTGGCCACAGAGCCAGATGCGCCCGAGGAGATTGCCACTAACGAAGAGCTCTATCTCACCGGTCTTCATCTGGATCAGTACCGTCACGCCACGAGAGGTCCTGAGACGTATTGGCAGGAAGCGTTAAGGCGGGATCCAGGCGATAGCAGAGTGAACAACGCGCTCGGCCGGTGGCATTTGCGGAGGGGCGAATTTAGCAGCGCAGAAGAATGTTTCCGCGCCGCCATCGCGCGACTTACACACCGCAACCCCAATCCTTATGACGGCGAAGCTTACTACAACCTGGGGCTCGCTCTGCGCTTGCAGGGGAGAGGGCGCGAGGCCTACTCCGCCTTCTACAAATCGACCTGGAATGCAGCCTGGCGCGGACCGGCTTACCACGCGCTGGCGGAGTTTGCTGCAAGCCACGGTGAGTGGCCGGCAGCCCTCGACCATCTGCAGCGTGCTCTGCTCACCGATGCCGACAATCTGAACGCGCGGAATCTGAAGGTCATGGTGCTGCGAAAGCTGGGGAGATCTGCGGAGGCAGAGGCGTTTCTCAAGGCGACCCGCGAACTCGACCGTCTCGACACCTGGTCTCGCTATTTGGAAACAGGGGAACCCCCGACCGACGGGCAACAGATCCTGGATCTGAGTTTTGACCTGGCGCGTTCGGGATTCCATATGGACGCGCTCAATGTCCTCTGCCGCGCGGACCTTACACGCAAAGACGGATCTGTGCCCGTGATCCTGTACCAGAAGGCGAATCTTTACGCCAAGCTCGGGGACCCCGGCCGAAGCGCTGAGACCTACCGGCAAGCCGCGGAAGCAGACCCGCTCTACTGCTTTCCCAGCAGGCTGGAGGAGATGCTCACCCTCGAGCTTGCGATGTCTGCTCATCCCAGCGATGCGCGTGCGCCATATTTATTGGGCAACATGCTCTACGATAGACGCCGCCACGAGGAAGCGATTGCACAGTGGGAGGCATCAGCACAGCGGGATCCTGAGTTCCCCACTAACTGGCGAAACCTGGGCATCGCATATTTCAATGTTCGTGGCGACGCAAGCAAAGCATTGGATGCGTTCGACCGTGCACATTCTGTCGATCCACAGGATGCGCGCATTCTTTATGAACGCGATCAACTCTGGAAGAGAGTTGGCAAATCCCCGGAAGAGCGGCTGGCGAGCCTGCAAAGCCACGCTGAGCTGGCCTCGCTGCGGCATGACCTGACGGTGGAGATGGCGACCCTGCTGAACCAAACAGGAGAGCCGGAAAGCGCACTCCACCTGCTTACTTCCCGCATATTCCAGCCCTGGGAGGGCGGAGAGGGGCTGGTGCTGGCACAATTTGTGCGATCTAACCTGCTGCTGGGCCAGCGAGCTCTGGCGGGCCAGGATCCGGGCCAGGCGCGACGCTTCTTCGAGACAGTACTCTCGCCCCCACAGAATCTGGGTGAAGCGAAACATCTGCTTGCCAACTGGAGCGACGTCTTCTTCTGGATTGGAACCTCTTGCGCGGAGGAGGGCCGAACGGAAGAGGCCGCGTGTGCGTGGCAGAAGGCTACCAGGCAACATGGCGATTTCCAGGAGATGAGTGTACGTTCTGTCTCCGATAAGACATTCTGGGCCGGTATGGCCTACGCACGCCTTGGGCAAGACCAGCACGCGCGGGAGCTGTTTCAGAAAATCTATGAGCATTCGCTGGAGCTGGAACAGCAGAACCCCAGGATCGATTACTTTGCAACCTCGCTTCCCGCCATGCTGCTGTTTGAGAATGACCTCGGGAAGCAGAATCAAATCGAAGCAAAGTTTTTGCGGGCCCAAGCCCTTTTGGGCCTGGAGCGGGAGCAGGAAGCAAGAACCTTGCTTCGCGAAGTGCTGCAGCTGGATAGAAACCATCCAGGCGCAGCTGATCTGGTGGAGCAGCTCGAGTGGGGCTTTAGAGGCGCCGGAAAAATGCTTTGATGGATGGCACGGCTGAACAGGCTGCGCAAAGCCTCAAGTGCTGAAGGCAAGAGAGGGTAGATACGGGCTTCAGCCCGTACGTAAATCCGCCAGAATCACTCGGCCTTTAGGCCCCGAGGTATGCTCTTCCAATTTGCTCCTGTGAAATACCGTACCTCAGGGCCTAAAGGCCACAAGGATGACGACATTTATGCCGGGGATAAATCCCCGGCCTACCCTAGAGACGATTTTTCCAGCGGCCTTCCCGTCTTGGTGGCTACAGCCACCGTTGCTATTGAGGGGTGATGGAAAGGTTGTCGAATTGTGCCCGATTCCAGCCGGTTCCGAGAGCAAACATTCCGTGAGTATGTGACGCATCGGTGGTGTCGGCAAGCGTTTTTCCGTTGAGGGAAGCGGATACCTGGTTGCCTTTGAAGGCCAGCTCGGCGTGGTGCCATCGTCCCGCAGACAGAGGCACCACGCCTGAGGCCAGCTCACGCGTGGTGGCTTTATATACGGCACTCGAGAGTGCCCACTTCCCTCCCGGCTCTATGCGCAACACATACCCGCTGGGCCACGGGGCCTTACCGTCCTTAAAGACATCAGCGCTATCGATGCGGCCCATCAACGTGACGGGCCCATCTCCGTGGAGCAGAAAGTCTACGGCGATTCGATAGCCGGACCACTTGGCATCGCCGGCGAGCGTGAATGGATCGGGCAACGGTCCCCAGGGAGTCGGCTTGACGGTGATGACCTGCTCCAGGCAACGTCCTTTGCGCTGCAGACAAGGATGCGCTTCGAAAGCGCCGTCCTGGTCTGAGAGGAAGCGAGGGGCGCGTGCAAGTGCGGTGTCTTCGAAATTGTCAGCATAGGGCAGCGGAAAAGAGCTCTCGCCAGGGGGCGCTGCCGTGCCTCGACCTTGACCGACGGTTGTGGTGAAGGTATAGAGAGAATCGGGATCCAGCGTGTAGCTGAATTTGCCGTCTTGCGGTTCCAGATCGCCAACGTGCTCAAAGGTGTGCTGGTTGTTCGTCTCCCAAACATGGATGGTGGTCGAGGTGAGCCCGCCCCTCACCGCAAGTGTGATTTTTTGAGGCTGCTTGGCATCGATGGTTTCGATCACGACGCTCCAGTCCTTGCCGTTGGGAGACTTCAGACTGACAAAGCTGCCCTGCTCGGACAACAAACCGGAAGCACCGTCAAGGTACTGCCAGCCGGGCTGCGCGAACTGGGTGGTGTGCGCGGTGGCCCAGATGGCGCCTTGCACGTTGTAATAGCCAGACCATGGGGTATTGGCGTACATCAGGCCTGAATTGGGCGCCGCAAGGAGGTCGTAGTAGGAAGTGACCGGGCTCCATATCTCGGTCTTGGTAAAACCACCGGTCAGATAATTGCGGTTATAGAGGCGGGCCAGAATACGTCCTCCAATAGGCCACTCGCGGGAAACGATGGGACCACCGCCGGAGTTTGGCTGGTCTTCGCTGGACCACAGCGGTTTGCCGATGGTTCGCGCATTGGCGGGAGTGGTGTACTTCCCGTCCACAATGGGATAGTGAACACCGACCGCGCTAACCGCAGTGTTGAGCTCCGCATCCTTGAGCATCGCGTCCACGATGCTCCATTGTCCAAGGCCCTCCCCGGGGTATTCGTCACAGCAGACGATCTTTGCCGGGATACGTTGCGCGGCCAGGGTACGAGAGAGCTCCTTCACATACGTACTGTCGAACTGTTTTTCATTCCAGACGCCTGTGTAGGCGATATCCAGATGGTGTTGCTTTTGCGCTCCCTGCAAAAAGTCAGCTACATAATCAGCCATGTCCTGCGAGTAGAAGTGCCCACTACCGACCCAACCCGGTGCTCCCCAAGGGAGCGTGTCGAGGATGATCTGCGGGTTTCGCTTGCGCGCTTCTTCCATCAGCCACCACTCGTAGCCGCGGGTATAGTCGCGGTCGTCTCGCGAGCGCATGGAGCTTGGCTCTGCGCCGTCGGTTGAGTTCACGTCAGCCCCAATCTCCACTTTTAAATGCTGCAGGGCTGCACCGTAGCCGGGTTTGAACAGGTAGTCGAGAATCTGACTGCGGTAGGGTTCCTTGTAGTCATCGAGAAGGCGTGAAGAGGCACCGGCGCTGGCCGCGCCAATGCCTTCGAAAATGCGTCCCGTGCCTGTTCCATCGAGCATGATCGCGGTGTCCCTCGAGTGGGAGGAGCAAGCAACCAACAGCGCGAGGAGGACTGGAGCCGCGCTGCTCACAGCGCGCCGGGCGAAGTGTCGAGGTCGAATCATGGGTTCCTCTTCGAGGCTTGGGCCTACCGTTGTCGTACACGACCATCAGGCCAAGCAGAATAAGCTCACTGGTTCTTGGAGCGAACTGGGTTCAGGTGATGCTTTGGGCCTGGCGGAGAATTTCGACCATACTAACGATGGATTGAGACTGGGTTCCCGGTGCGAAGGACGGTCCTATGGCGACTGCCTCTCTCCGGCCCGGCGCCCACGCGATAAAGCCGGATTGATCGGCACCCGGCAACCGCTGCAGATTTATCCAGGTGTAGTAAGCCCCCATGTCTGCATCGACCAGCGATCCTGCCGGATCGAGAACCGGGTGTTGCTGCATACCGGAAAGTTCCTCGTCCGCCGATTCTTCGGTTTGCCGGGCGGCGAATTTGGCCAGGATGGTGAGGGGCCGCGCCCGGCGAAGGGCCTCACGGGCCGTCCACTGCACAAACGTGGTGCTGTAGATCTGCGTCCCGGAGCCCTCGGTCAGCACGCGGATGGCGAAACGGCTCAAGACAGGATCGTCGATGACGTGCTTCATCCCCAGCTCCGACGGCTCTGTCTCCGCGAGGCGTGTACGGAGAATCTCCGGGCCACCCTGGGATGCCGATACCTGCTGCATCTTGTGAATAAGCTGCTTGCGGACTGGCTGCAGCGAGTCATAGGCCACCGCAGCGATCAGACTACCGTTTGCAGTTCCCTGCTCTGCGCCTTCGATGCACCAGTGGGCATAAGGGGAAGGATACAGCTTTGCACGCGCAGTTACGGTATCCAGCAAGAGCTTGTAATTACTGCCGGGATCGACATGGTCGAAATAAACACCTTTTCGCCGCAGCTTGCGAAACAGCGGGTAATTGGTCCTGCTGATTTCTTCCGCGATCACCGCTATGCCCAGGCGTGGCGCAGGTATAACCGGCTCCGGGACAGCGGTATTAAAGACTTTTATGTACTCCTCGGCTGATCTGCTGAAGTCGTCGATCTGGTGGGTCGCCCATAGATAGGCGGACAATTTCTCTGAGAAGCGCACCGGCGCGCCTACCCAATCCATGGCCTGGAGATCGGCCGATAGGTTCAGCTTCGCAAAGGAACTCATAACGCTCGACAGTTGATCCGGGGTCAAACTCCCGAGGTAACGCACCTGGCGGTCGATCTCATCCCGTTCCGCGGGAAACTTCCAGTCGTAGACAATGATTTCGCGCAGGAGCAACGGTAAGAATGCCAGAGGGAGTTGCTGAAGCAGCGTGATGTTGGCGGTAGCGACGTGCTGCGCCTGGGGAGGATAGTTGTGGAACTGTTCGCCGCGGATTTGCTGAACAGGCATAAGCTACAGCACCTCCGGCAAGGCCTTGCCTTGGGAACGATCGGGGGAAAAACCGAAGAGGGAACCTAGTGTGGGAACGAGATCCGTGGACTCCACGGGACGATCGACGATCACATTTTCCCTGACACCTGCGCCTCTCACCATCATCCATGTGGTCCTGGAAAACTCATCGCCGGTACGGTGATGTTGAAAGCCATTGCCGCCGGACGCCGTATCCGAGTCACGCCCGAAGTCGGGAAGGATGAACATGGTTGTCTTGCCGGCGTACTCCGGTTCGCTTTGAATCATTTGCCATATCTCACTGCAGAGCCGATCGGAGCGCTGGATGGCGTCAATATAAAGCGAGTAAGTGCCGGCATGTGCAACGTCAATGTCGTGGAGCGTAATCCAAAGCAGGCTAGGGGCAAGCTGGCGCATCAGCTGCCTGGCAACGTAGACAGAGAGCTCGTCCGGACTGCGCAGGCTGCGCGCGTGGGCGGCGAAATCGGCGACGGAGACTTTGAGCATCTCTGCAACCTGGTGCAGTTGCTCACTGCTTACCGCTAACGCCGGGGCATAGACCGGGCTCTCATAATTATCGCGGAGCAGGTGGTCATATCCCGAGGTATCCCTGGTCGCCATGGCGGCGGCGAGCATACGCTTGGGAAGAATCACGCCAGCGCCGAATCCGGCTCCATGCGAGGAGTGGCTGCTCTCGCCGATGAGACTAAACCCATTGCTGGGAGCTACGACCCATGCATCGGAAGCGGGGCGATGTAACTCCTTGCGGAAATACTCGAAGACGGTCGGATTGTCGGGCGTAACGGCCGCGAAATTATTGAAGGTCTCGTAGACACCGGTGACCAGGCTTGCGGTTGCAACATAATGGCCGAGGATGCCTCGATTTACTACCTGGGTGAAGAAGGTACCCTGGGGAATGAACTCTTTTAGAAGATGAGGGATATTTTCGTGCCCATCGGGCATGAAGGTCTCTTCATCCCGCGTGCCTCCGCCAAAGGTAACCACGACTGCCTTCTGACCCGTGCGTGTGGCCATGGCGCGCAGCGGGGCAAACGCCGACAGCATGGCAGCCGCAGTCGCCCCCGTGGCAGCGCGAATGAATTCCCTTCGGCTCCACGATATTGCGCGCTCGATCCCAATGCTCGATCCCAGATCGCAAAGACGCGAAAATTCAGCCAGCTTATCCAATCGAGGATCGTTGTGCCGAAAATAGGAGCTCATTTGGTGACCGCTTTTGAGCTGGAAACCAGCGGCTTCTCTCCCTGGGTTGACTTGGCCTGCGTGCTCATCGGATTGTCCTCTGCCTCTTCGGCCTCCGCGTCTTCGTGTTTTATCTGCTTCAGGATGGCGAGGTGCTCGTCGGCCAGTTGCTTCTGGTGAGTGCGGCTGTAAAGGAGAAACAGGCGATAGTGTGCTCGATTGAAATCCGGACGAAGGGCAACGGTCTGGTTCAGCTCGCGGATAGCATCCTGGTATCTTTGCTGATCCTGGTAGAGGATGCCGAGTTCGAAATGAGCCTCGTAGAGTGCGGGGGCGGCGGCGATCGCTCTTTTCAGCAACGCTTCGACGGTGGGCAGATCCGCAGCGGCTTCACCTTCAGAGCGGCGCCACAGGCACATGGCATAGTAGTAAATCGCCGGTCCGTTGCCGGGATAGAGTTGGACGATTTTTTGCAGACGGTCGCGTATTTCGGGGATTCTCGCCGGTGAAGCCGTACTTACTTTGCCCAGGAACTGAAATGGTTTGGGATCGGTTGGATCGAGGTCGACCGCGGCACAGAGCGTGCGCACGGCATCGTCGTATTTGCCTTCTGCGTAAAGAGCCACCCCCAAACCAACGGTCATCTTCGCGGATCGAGGATATTTCTCTACGCCGTACTCAAAAAATTTAAGGGCGTTGTCCAGGAAGCCTTCGTAATTTGGATGTTGCAGAAGAAACGATGCTAGATCGAAGATGTTATTCTCACTCGGGTCCAACTGGGCTGCACGGTGATACTCCAAAGCAGCTGCTTTATAGTCGCCGGATTTCTCGTCCACTTCCGCAAGCAGGTCATCGAGCTCGGCGGTTTCGCGTTGCGCAATCATGGTGTGAAGCTGGGTTGACGCGTTCGCATTGTCTCCTGAATTCAGATAGGCGAGCGACAGATCATAACCGGTGTTGTAATCCTGCGGATTAAGTCGCTGGGCCTTTTGCAGATAGAGGATGCCCTGCTGCAAGCGGTTCTGCTGAAGATAGAATTCGCCCAGGCGTTGCTGCGCACCAAAGTCATCAGGGCTTTGCTTCGCGGCTTGCAGCAAAGTCTGCTCCACTTGCCGAGCGGTTTCTCCGGTGGTGATTGCGGAAGCTGACTGGAAAGCGAGAGCAGTGAAAGTCGCGAAGGGGAGCAAAGACAAGGTCCCCGCAATACGCAACCCACATGAAGCGCTTTTCCACATCCGGACGAGTATAACTCCTGGAGATTGTGCCGGTGACTATCGCCCAGATAGACCTCGAGGGTTGATGCTTCCCGGCGAAGATTTGCTTTGACCTTGGGTTATAACAAGGGCCTGAATGAACCTCGACTAGGAGGATCCCAGGTCTCAAAAGCGAGACCCCACGGCGCGCCGGGGCAGGCTGGGGCACCCTTCTTTTCTTCCCCACGGATTCTTCTCGCAACAAACATTCAATGGGTCTCGCTTTTAACCCAAGGGTCAAACTCTTCCCTGGTTACCAGTAGTATTTCAAGGCAAATTGAATCTCCCGCGCGTTGCTACGAGTCGAGGTCGATTGCCCAAAATTCGCCGTGTCCTGGAAATTGTAGTTTGAGGGCAGGTTGAAGCTGGGAGTGTTGGTGAAGTTGAAAGCCTCAGCTCGGAATTGCAGGCGAGTGGTTTCGGTAATGCCAAATTCCTTGAAGACAGAAAAGTCGAAGTCACGGAAACCAGGACCATTCACCTGAGTGTTCGATCCGCCCAAGGGGGCGAGATCGCTGGTTCCAATGGTCGTCGCCACCGGCGGATCGGTGAAGGCTGCAGGGTTGTAGTAATGCGCAGGTCCACCTGAACGATACTTGCTGACACCAGGAACTACATCGGCATAGCAAGTGCTGGTAGTGGCCGTGGTTGTGATTTGGCAAGGAATATATTGTGGGGGACCGCTGTTGAGCGTCAGAATACCGTTGGTTACCCACCCGCCAAGCAGTAATTCAGAGGGCCCGTGGAGATTGCCCAGAAACGCCTTGCCCCGGCCGATCGGGAGTTGATAGGTGCCGCTGGCCACGAACGAATTGACGATGTTGAAGGACGCCAATCCCCGGTCATACGAGATCCCCGTGATTTGTGGGGCACGATAGCCTCCCACGCCGCTATCACTCAATAAGTCGCCGGCGTCGGATAGTGTCCTGGCCCAGGTGTAACCGGCAAGCAGATACAATCCCTGACTGAAACGGTGTTCGTACTTGGTTTGCAGCGAGTTATAGCTGCTGGTACCTGCGGTGATGTCGTAAGAAGCATTGTTGGCAAAGTCAGGAAACGCGATGTAGGGAGTGATGGGTGTACCTGGCGGTAGAATCTGCGACGGGTTGTTGGTACCGGCAAAGGCCTCAATATGGCGGCCAACAGAGCCAACGTAACCTGCTTGAACTGAGTCTTGCGGGGTCACCGAGTATTGCAGCATCAGGTTAAATCCCTCGGTGTAGGGCGTCTGGTAGTGGAGTTGTACACCGCGAAATTGCAATCCATTGCCGCTCACGTTGGACGGATTAAGGCTGATACCCTGCAATCCGTTTTCCAGGGTGCCATAAGAGCCATCCGGGAAGACTGTGGGAGTCACACTCCCAACGCCTCCATTCGAAGAGTCCTGAAAGGCAAGCACGTATTCAAAGGGATAATTGTAGCCAAGACTGGGATACCCGCCCCGGTTTTCGAATGCTCCGTAAAAGATGCCGAATCCTGCGCGAGCAACGAGCTTCGGTGTGACCTGGTAGGCGACTCCCAGTCGCGGGCCAAAATTGGTTTTTTGCGAGATGCCGAGGCCGGTCCCATATTTATCCGTGTAGACCAACTGAATTCCGTCCTTGGCCAAGGCTGGCGCAAAGCTGGAAGACAGGGGGGTCTTGGTCTTGTTGGCTGAAGTCATGATGAATTGGGCTGTCGAGCCTGGAACTCCAGGCACGAAGTTGGCTTGAGCGCCGTTGCTGTCCCCCACTTGTCCGAAATATTCCCAGCGCAAGCCAAGATTGAAGGTCAGGCGCGGCGTCACTTTCCAATCATCCTGAAAATAAACACCGTAGTAGTTGCGATTGCTGTGCAATTCGCCGTAGTTGGAGGCTTGTACGCTGTCGGATCCTCCGGAGAAGTTGACTCCATTCGGAACGGTGGCAGCGATGGGAGTCAGCAGAAGTTGGGCCGGGGCAGTGAGATTGTCCGTTTGATTGGGTATGGAAGCATATCTACCGTCGAAGTCGAAGTTGCCTTTTGACTCCGGCGGGGCCAGCCACGGAAAGTAAAGGTACTGAAACTCTACCCCACCCTTGAAGGAGTGTGATTTGTAGACCTTGGTCAGGTTCTCAGTAAGTTGAGTGGTATCGCTATACCGGTCGCCGGGAAGCCACCCCGAGCCGCCGAGATTATGCAGTTTGCCCAGGCCCAAATAAGGGAGCCCACCGTTGCCTTTGAACTGCGGAACTCCGCCGATGCCAAAATCAGCGGGAATGCCTAAGGTGTTTGCGGTGGTCGGTGTGCGGGTTGTGTGCTCCTGCCCGTATCCAAAGCGCACCTCGTTGATGAGGCTGGGCGAAAAGACGTGGGTGTAGCTAACGGCCACACCGTGTACATCGAATGTCTGCGTGCCCTCGTTATAGCCGCCACCGTCGGCGACGCCCCCAAAAGGGGGGATCCGATGTTGCGTATTGTTAATCTGGCTGTAGCGCCCGAAGACCTGGTTGCGATCGTTGAAATGCTGGTCGATACGCACATCGAAGGTGTTTTGGCCGCTGGTGTTTACTTTGGTGGTCTGGAAGTTGTTTTGCACCCCACTCAAGTTGGCCGCGGGATAGAGCTGGAGAAGTTTAATGGCGTTAGGATCGAGGCGCCCGGCGGGGAGCGCATTATTCGCAAAGGGCTCCCTGACATAGCCGTTCGCGGTGGCCATGATTCCCGTCACCGGATCGACTTGACCCGCAGTCACTGCCCGTGTGGTCGCCGGATCGAAAATCTGGCCATTGCTAAAAGAACGCCCCAGCGCGTCTTTCCGGGTAAACGTTCCGGTTGCGTTCAACAGATCGGTGAAGTTGGTATAGCCACTGCTTACTTCCTGGGCCGTGGGAACCCAGATCCCGTTCCATAGCACGCCCTGGTGGATCTGCGTCCCTTCGTAATCGGCAAACCAGAACGTTTTGTCCCTGATAATCCGGCCCCCGGCGGCTGCGCCGAACTGGTTCTGCCGCAGTTCCGGTTTCCGCTGGGTGGCGGGATCCGAGAAAAAGGCGTTGGCATCCAGAGCATCATTGCGGAAAAACTCCCATGCTGCACCGTGGAAGCCATTGGCGCCGGACTTGATGGTGGCATTCACGATTGCGCCGCCCGCGCGTCCGAACTCGGCGCTGAAATTGTTGGTCTGAATCTGGAATTCCGAGATAGCGTCGACCGGGGGCTTGACGACGTCGGCCTCACCACTCAAGAAGTCAACATCGTTGCTGTTGTTATCAATGCCATCGAGCAGGTAATCGTTCTGGGCGGGGCGGGTGCCATTGGCGGCAAACTGATTGCCTGCACGGGCCCCTTGCTGCGCCTGCGTCACGCCGGGAGTAAGCGTCGCCAGCATGGTCCAGTCCCTGCCGTTCAGTGGCGTATTCACGATCGCTCCGGCCCCGATCACTTGTCCTACCGTGGCACTTTGCGTCTGGAGGAGTGGAACCTGCGAGGTCACCTGCACGGTCTCGTTTGTGGTTCCTGTTTGCAATTGGAAATCGACGACAGCGTGTTGCTGAATATTGAGCTCGAATGAGGCATTCTCGTCGGTCTTGAAACCCGCATGCTCGACCCTGATGCGATAGCTCCCGATTTTGAGCGGCGTAACGATATAGGTGCCGTCTTCCCGCGTCGTGGTGGTGACTTGTTCCGCCGTTCCCTGGTTGGTGATCGACACCTTCGCATCCGGGAGTACGGCGCCGGTCGGATCCTTGACCGTTCCCAGGATAGTGCCGGTATCGACTTGAGCGAGTCCGGCGGAAGCGCCGAAGAACAGTATGCAAATTGCCAGTAGCCGGGCCGCCCAGCGATTGTCCTGTAGTGTCCTCATGGTGCCTCCACTCCTCAAATTCCTCAAATTCAAAGACTCAACTGGTAATTCCCTTTTTTGGATCTTTTTTGTCCCGTGTACGATACTCGTTCCCACAAAAGGGCTCATTGCCTGAAGAATCGCAACTATAGGCATCGATTTAGAGGGTTGTCAAGGTTATTTTCGTTAAGGTCACCGGCCTTCAGGATGCGGGCTTAGCGCCCCCCGAAGATAGCGGGGCGTGTGGCGCGCAGACCGTCGTGGCGCGCAGCAATGGCTGAGATTCCGTAGACTGGCCCGACGCAAAGCCGAGGTTGACAAGGAGAATTTGAGAGGAATAACGTTAACGAACACGAGAGCTCGTCAAGCAAAAGAGATGGACAACCCTCCCAGGAGGAACGCGGTGAGAAATGATGCACTCACTGAAGAGGAATGCGACCGTTACGCGAAGGACGGCTACCTCCTGATCAAGGAAATGCTGAGCCGCGAAGAAGTCGAGCTCCTGGGTAAGGCCGCGCGTGAAGACCGCATTCTCGACCAACACTCTTACGCGAAGGCAGACGGAGAAGGGGGAACGGTCCGGCTCTCTTTGTGGAACCATCCGACCGACACGATTTACGGCATGGTCGCGCGCAGCAATGCTTTGGTCTCATGCGCAGAGCAGATCCTGGAGGGCGAGGTGTACCACTACCACTCCAAAATGATCATGAAGGATCCCCTGGTTGGCGGCGCGTGGGCGTGGCACCAGGACTACGGCTACTGGTACCAGAACGGTGTTCTCTTCCCGTTGCTCACGAGCGCCTGGATCGCCGTGGATCGTGCGACCAGGGAGAACGGCTGCCTGCAGGTGATTCGCGGCTCACATCATCTCGGACGAATCGACCACGTTCTTAAGGGCGAGCAGGCCGGAGCGGACCAGGGCCGTGTGGATCAGATCCTCACGCGGCTGGAACTCGTTCATGTGGAGATGGAGCCCGGGGACATTCTGTTCTTCCACGCGAACCTGTTGCATCGTTCAGACCAGAACAAGTCTGACAAACCGCGCTGGTCGATGATCTGTTGCTACAACGCGGCTCGGAATGATCCTTACATGGAATCGCATCATCCGAGGTATACGCCTTTGGTCAAGGTTCCCGATTCAGCTATTCTGCAGGCCGGATTGAAGCGTTTCCAAGAGACCGAGGAAGAGGCAGCGGCCTGGTTGCAGCCGGAAGCGGATCATAGCGTCGCGAGCCTGGAAAGGCGTGACTGACAAGTGTCTATCGTTCTCCGCGGTCTCCGGGCCAGCATTTTCGGCCGAGCCGGCAACGTGGTTGCAGACTGAGGTGAGTGCTCTTCTATGATGCCGGTTCCTGCTGCCTCATCTGCCCCTAGCGCCCCGGCGATTGCCGAGGCACTGAACCAGACGTATGTTTGGGGTATCTCGCTGGCCGCTGCGCTGGGCGCCCTCTTGTTTGGCTACGACTGGGTGGTAATCGGCGGGGCGAAGCCCTTCTATGAGCCCTATTTCCAGATTCATAGTCCGGCGCGCCAGGGCTGGGCGATGAGCTGCGCGCTGGTGGGATGCCTGTTGGGGAGTATCGCATCGGGTGTTCTGAGCGATCGCTTCGGCCGCAAGCGGATGCTCATCATTGCGGGGTTTACCTTCGCAATTTCCTCGCTGGGTACGGGGCTGGCGCACAGCTTTCCGGAGTTTGTGGCGTGGCGCATCGCCGGGGGGTTGGGTATTGGGCTCGCATCCATCCTCTCCCCGATGTACATCGCCGAGGTAGCGCCTGCAGAGTTGCGGGGCAAGCTAGTGGCGAGCAATCAGTTGGCGATTGTCATCGGGATTGTGTTGGCCCAGGTGATGAATTGGCTAATCGGGAAACCGCTCGCGCCGAACGCGACGTGGCTGCAAATTCGCCAGTCATGGGATGGCCAGCTTGGCTGGCGCTGGATGTTTGCGGTCACCGCGATACCGGCGAGCCTGTTTATCGTGGCGATGTTCTTTGCGCCGGAGAGTCCGCGATGGCTGGCAAGAAAGGGACTACGAGCTCGATCCGAGAGGATCCTCAGCAACATCGGCGGAGAAGCATACAGCGCTCGGGTTTTCGCAGAGATCGAGGAGACACTCACGCATGGAGCGCCCGAGCCGGGTTTACGCGAGCTGTTCAAGCGACGCTACGCACGGCCGGTATTCCTTGGCATCGGACTCGCGGTTCTACAGCAGTGGTGCGGGATTAATGTCATTTTCAATTATGCGCAAGAGGTCTTCACTGCGGCCGGCTACAACCTTTCGAGCATGCTGTTCAACATCATGGTGACCGGTTTCGTGACCCTGATATTCACGGTGGCCGCCATCGCCACGGTGGACGGCCTGGGTCGACGCGCGCTTATGCTTGCGGGATGCGGCGGATTGGCCGTTCTGTATGTTGGCGTAGGCGCCGCCTACTATTTCCATGTGCACGGATTTGTCATCCTGCTCCTGGTCGCGGCGGCGATCGCATGTTACTCCATGACCCTTGCGCCGGTGACCTGGGTACTTCTTTCTGAAATCTTTCCCAACAAGATTCGATCTACGGGGATGTCCGTCGCCACCACGTTTTTGTGGAGTGCCTGCTTTGTCTTGACTTATACATTTCCGATACTGAACCAAAGCCTCGGCTCAGCCAGGATATTTTGGCTCTACGCCCTGATCTGCCTGCTTGGCTTTGGAATCATATTCAAGTGGGTACCCGAGACAAAAGGACGCACTCTGGAGGCCATCGAGGGTTTTTGGAAATAGAGACCGCCTCGGGTTTCCGAAACACAATCGTTTGCGACGTGGACCGGCTTTTCCGCATCCGATCTTCCATGCCGGACAACGACGCTTCTCTTAGAGACAACCTGGTTCAGCTGCTTCGCGGCGGCAATGCGCACGTCGACGTACTCTCTGCGCTGAAGGATTTTCCGCCGAAACACTATGGCGCAAAGCCTGAGAACTCGCCCCATTCCGCGTGGGAGCTGCTCGAGCACATGCGTATTTCGCTGCGGGATCTTTGGGATTTTTCTACCAACGACGAGTATGTTGAGAAGGAATGGCCGGATGACTACTGGCCCAAGACGGCAGAGCCGCCTTCCAAGGAAGCCTGGCAGAACTCGGTGCGGGCGCTGAAGGAAGACCTGGTGGCGTTTGAGGAGCTGATCAAAAACCCGGATAGCAATCTGTATGCGCAGATTCCCTGGGGGAAAAAGGATCAGACGTTGTTACGCGAGGTTTTGTTGGCCGCCGATCACAATAGCTACCACACAGGAGAGCTGGTCTTCCTGCGCCGGATGCTTGGCGCGTGGAACGGCTGAGGAGACTCGGCTTCACGGGATAATCAAGCGGAGAGTGGGTTTTCCACTCTAGATTGTTTGCACGGATCCCAGGTCTCAAAAGCGAGACCTGGGGCACCCTTCGATTGTCGCCGAAGCCTTGATTTCGCAAGGCAAGGTTTATTTCCAGCTTACGGCGAGCTGCCAGCGCATCTGACGTTGGGCGGTCTTGCGCAGCACGCGTTCGAACTCTTCCATCTCGCGCAGGACGGCCGGAGTTTCTGTTCCCAATGCGGTCGGCGAGGCTTTGAGGTGGTCGAGCAGGGTGCACACGGTAATCAGGCCGTCTTCTGGGGAAAACCACTGTGGCGGGGGCAAAGTCTTGGCCCATTCGGGGTCGCCCGCACCTTCTTCCAGCAAAAGGGCCATGGAGTTTTCATCGGCAGAAAAGAATTCGAGCAGCGGTTTGATCCCAATGCGTTGCGCCATCTTCTCCAAAGCATCCTCGTTACGAGCGAGTGCTCTGCCATTTACGAAGATATCGAAGCCTGGGTCCTCGCCCTCAACGACAATGTATAAAGTGGCGCCCCTCGCCTGCAGTTTATCGCATCCTCCGGCAGATATTGCTCCCTTCTGTTTGTCAATTTCCCAGGAGGGAAACGTTTTTGTCATCTTCTGCCCGGGCACGCATTACCAGTAACAAACTCGTAAAGGTAACCAGGTACCCGGCGATCATGGCAAACGAGAGACCAAGGCGGAGGAAGAAGGCGGTTTCGATGATGGCTACCAGGGGCTCGATCCATTGCACCGTTGTCACCTTGTAGGCCTCAAGGTGCTGGAGCAACCAGAAGTAGGCCGCATAGGCCGGTGCGCCCGCGACGATAGCCAGAAATACGAGGGAGGCGATCGCATTTTGGGTCCAGTGCATCGTTTGTCCCCGCTCGAAAGCCATGCCGGCAACCATGAGCAACAATGCTGCTGTGGCTGACAGCAGGGCGGTCACTACCACGGGGTTCACTGCCCTGAGCTCCCGGCGCGCGAGAACCGCGGAAGCGCCGGTGGAGGCTACAGCCAGGAGCGCGATCGCGGCTCCTCCGGCCTGATCGAGGGAAAAGGAAGGGCCCATGGCCAGGACTACTCCTCCCAGACCCACAACGGTGGCCAGCAGCGCGCCCCGCGGTGCGTCGTCTGGTCCTAACATCGCCACCAATAGCGGCATCGCTGAGAACAAGACCGTAACGGTTACCGATGATGTGTGTTGCTGCGCCCAAAGCATCAGCAGGGACGGCAACACGACCATGGTGACAGACAGCAACAGTACGAAGGCAAGCGCGCGGCCCCTCGGCAGGGTGAGCCGCTTTCGTGCGACCACAGGAAGGCACAGCAGTGCAGCGAGCAGGAAGCGGAGGGCCGCTCCACGCAGAGGTGGAACGGACTCGGCTAGAGTGTCCGCAGCTATCCACGTGCTGCCCCAGACAATGCCCAGTGCAGCGAAGGCTAACCATTGCTTTGGGGAGGGTTTCATAGGCTCCGGAGAAGGCCTTGGACGGTCTTTGCAAAGCGAGGAACGAATTCTCGCGCAGGCCATGACACCTGTACTCGTGCATAAACAAAGGGGCCACGCTATGAGCGCAGCCCCTCGTCACTTTCGGTTTATATGCTTACGCGGGCCCGCGGCTTCCGCCGCCGCCGCCTCCACCACCGGGTCCGCGTCCCCGGCTGCGATGCCGCCGGCGCCGCTGACCGGCTGCGGCACCACCCGGCGCTGCTGGCCTGCGGGCCTCTGCTGGTCCCGCCGCGGACGTACCGTCTGCACGGTTGAAGTTTGGCTCGTCGCCGCCCTCGACGAATGGCTCATCGTCATCGAATTCTTCACCACCTTCAATGGTGATGGTGCTGGCATTCGATGCCGGCTGCCGTTCGACTGGGGATTGCGATTGTGCCCGCGGAGGACGCGGCGCCGAGACGTCGCCGCCACCATTGTCTCCGCCCGAACCGCCTCGGGATGGCTCTGGAAGTCCGAGCTTTTCGCGCTGCTCTTTCAACAGCGCCTTGCGCGACAGCTTGATGCGATTGCCCTCGATTCCCAGAACCTTGACCAGTACCTGATCACCTTCGCGCAGTTCGTCCTTCACGTCTTTCACGCGATGCTCGGCAATCTCACTGATGTGCAGCAAACCGTCGGTGCCGGGGAAGATCTCGACAAACGCCCCGAACTCGGCCAAGCGAACAACCTTGCCCAGGTAAGTCTTCCCTACTTCTGGCACAGCGGTAAGGTCGCTGATCATGGCCAGCGCTTTCTTCAGGCCCTCTTCATCGCTCGAGGCAACATTCACGCGACCGGTATCGTCGACATCAATCTTGACGCCAGTGGCTTCAATGATGCCGCGAATCGTCTTGCCGCCCGGTCCGATGAGATCACGAATCTTATCGGTCGGTATCTGCAAGGTGTGGATCTGGGGAGCAAACTTCGAACGCTCCGTGTTCGGCGATGCCAGGACCGCATCCATCTGATCGAGCAGGAATAACCGTCCACGGCGGGCCTGTTCAAGGGCCTCGCGCATGATCTGTCCGGTCACGCCGCTGATCTTGATGTCCATCTGCAGCGCAGTAATACCCGCGCGGGTGCCTGCCACCTTGAAGTCCATGTCACCGTAGTGGTCTTCTGCGCCGGCGATATCCGTCAGGATGGCGTAGTCATCGCCTTCCTTGACCAAGCCCATGGCAACACCGGCAACGGCTGCCTTGAGAGGAATGCCTGCTTGCATCAGAGCGAGGCTGGCGCCGCAAACGCTGGCCATGGACGAGGAACCGTTCGATTCGAGGATGTCGGAGACCACGCGCAGGGTGTAAGGAGACTCGTCCTCACCCGGCAGTACTGCTGCAATGGCACGCTCGGCGAGTGCGCCGTGACCAATCTCACGCCGGCCTACGCCGGTCATGCGGCCCACTTCACCCACGGAAAACGGGGGGAAGTTGTAGTGCAGCATAAAACGCTTGCGCTGCTCGCCCTGGAAGGTTTCCAGACGTTGCACGTCGTCCGAGGTTCCCAGAGTCGCGGTCACCAATGCCTGGGTTTCACCGCGGGTAAAGAGAGCTGAACCGTGGACGCGAGGCAACACGCCGACTTCAATGGAGATCTCACGGATCTGGTCGAAGCTGCGGCGGTCAGGCCGGATGCGCTCCTTGGTGACCTGCTCACGGAAGATTCTCTCCCGCATCACTTCGTAGTATTTCGAGAGCTTTTTCTTGGCTTCCGGATCGCCTTCGGGAAGCTCTTTGGCCAGCTCGTCCTTGATCTGCTTGACCAGTGCGTAGCTTTCGGTTTTGGGATGGGTCTTGGTGTCGAGAGCGTCTTTTAACCGGTCGCCTACCTTGGCTTGCAGGGCCGACAGGTACTCCTGGTCGAACTCGACGGGGGCAACGACGCGCTTCTTCTTCCCTGCCTTGGCAACCAGCTCGTCAACGGCAGCACAAATCTTTTTTGCTTCGTTGTGACCGAATTCGATGGCATCGACCACCGTCTCCTCGCTCACCCCGGCAGCGCCGCTCTCGATCATCACCACGCCGTCTTTTGTAGCTACGACGGTGATATTCAACGTGCTCACCAGGCGCTCGTCATAGGAGGGGTTGACGACGAATTGACCGTTGACCTGGCCGACTCTCACTGCACCGATGGGGCCGCCAAAGGGAATGTCGGAAAGGGCCAAGGCCGCGCCAGCGGCATTGATGCCGACGACATCGGGATCGTTGTCTTTGTCTGCGGACAAGACCAGTGCGATGACCTGAGTCTCGTTGCGGAAATTCTTGGGGAACATGGGACGGATGGGGCGGTCGATCTGGCGGCAGGTGAGAACTTCACGCTCGCTGGGCCGGCCCTCGCGCTTGATAAAGCCTCCGGGGATGCGACCACCTGCGTAGGTGTATTCGCGATAGTCCACGGTCAAGGGGAAAAAATCGAGTCCTTCTTTGGGTTCTGGTGCGGCCACTGCGGTGGCCAGAACCATGTTGTCACCCTGTGATACGACGACGGCACCCGAGGCCTGCTTGGCCAGGCGGCCTGTTTCAAAAGTCAATCGCTTACCACCGGTAAGCTCGACTGTCACTTCCTGTTTCATAAAATCCTCATTTCGTATATGCACAAAGGGCGGGCGCGTGTGCAGAGGCGGGATGTTTCCGAGCGCAAGAGGCAAAGTGCGGAGATGGAAGGAGCCGATAAACCGGCGAGCGCTCGCCAACCGGCGCCATCACGTGTGCACCAGCCGTCTCGGCGTCCAGCTCGATCCAGTCTCTTCGCCTGATTGTGGGGTACAAGATTCTCGCTTGTTTACTTGCGGATACCCAGCTTACCGATCACATCCCGGTAGCGGTCAGAATTGTTCGTCTTGAGATAATCCAGCAAACGGCGGCGCTTACTTACGAGCATCAAGAGACCTCGCCTGGAGGCGTGGTCTTTTTTGTGAAGCTTGAAGTGCTCAGTCAGCTCGCCAATTCGTTCGCTGAGAATCGCAATCTGCACTTCCGGGCTACCCGTGTCACTGTCATGGGTGCGAAAGCGCGTAATAACATCGGTCTTCTTTGCAGTTGCCAACACGGCAGCGCGTTACTCCTCTACGTTAAATCGAGTCCACTCTCTAAGTGTCTGACTAAGAATAACATGGCTTGGGTTGTGGCGCACGGGAAAAGGGGTTTAGGAGGGGAGTGCGGGACGGTTTTCGGGAGTTCATAAAGGCTGCAGAATGAGCGCACGGTAGGAGGGGAAATGGGACCAGATGCCGAGGCCAGTAGGCCTGGCGACTTTTACGGCCCCGGTGAATCCTTGCCCCGATGCAACGCGTACCTCAAGGCCTGAAGGCCGTCCCCTTCAAAGAATTTAGTTTTTCCGCAGCCTGTAAAGCCCGTACATACCAGCCCATGCCTACCAACCGCTGCCCTCGGCGTTGAGTTTTTTTCCTATTCCATCATGACGGTTCCCCCGCCGCCGGGGCGATTGCGGTCGAGCAGGAAGGCCAAGGGCACCATGAGGGCGGCGGCAAAGGCGAGCACGTAGTACACATCGACATACGCCAGGGCCTGTGTCTGGGCCTGAAGCTGCTGGTAGAGCTGGCCCTGCGCCAGGTGCAGACCGTTTGCTTTGCCGGCGGTCACGTCCAGGGTGTTGCGCAAGGAGTCGATCTGCTGCTGATAGACGCTACCCGCCAATGTCGTGTTCTTCGAAAGTACGCTCTGATGCCATTGCGCACGCTCGGTCACCAGGGCGTTGGTGAGCGAGATGAGAATACTGCCGCCGATGTTGCGGACGAAGTTGATAAGCCCCGAGACCTGGTTGTTCTTTTCCGGAGGCATTCCGAAATACGCGGCAGTAGTCACGGAAATAAAGACAAAGGGGATGGCGATGATCTGAACCACACGCAGCTTGGAGGCGAACCCGAAACTGATAAGCAGGCTGATGTGCCTGGCAGTGTAGAAATAGCCGACAGCGAAGATTACAAAGCCCAGCGCAATCAGGTTTCGCGCCGGAAAACGGCTGACCGCCTGTCCCGCCATGGGCATAGCGACGAGCAGAGCCAATCCGCCGCCCGAAAGGGACAGCCCGGCGACGGTTGCCGTGTAGCCGAGTTGTTGCTGCAGGAACTGCGGCTGCAGGACAGTGGTTGCATTGAGCAATCCGCCGGTCAACAACATGAGGAAGGCACACACGGCGAAGTTCTTGAACTTGAAGAGCCGCAGGTCAATCAGCGGCCTCTCGACGTGGAACTCCCAGATGATCAAAGCAATAAACGAGATGATGAATGCGGTGGCAAAGGCCACGATGAAGTGCGATCCAAACCAGTTCTTTTCCTCACCCTTATCCAGCGTGATCTGCAGCGCGCCCATGGCAACGACCAGTAGACTGACGCCGATGTAGTCGATGCGGTAAAGATTTTTGCGATCGGCCTTCTGGTAAGGGGGATCTTCTACCAGCCGGTTGGTGAGGAACAGAGCAAAGATGCCTACGGGGATGTTGATGTAGAAGATCCAATGCCAGGAGTAGTTGTCAGTGATCCAGCCGCCCAGGGTGGGTCCGATCGACGGCGCTAACACCGCGACTAGCCCGTAGAGTGCAAATGCGAGACCGCGCTTGGAGGGCTCAAACGAATCAGCCATGATGGCCTGCGCCATGGGCTGCAATCCCCCTCCTCCGACACCTTGAAACACGCGAAATAGCAGGAGGAAAGCCAGAGTAGGGGCGATACCGCACAGGAAGGAACTAACGGTGAAGATGACGATGCAGAGCATGAAGAAGTTCTTCCGCCCGATCACACTGGCGGCCCAGGCACCCATGGGCAAAACGATTGCATTCGCTACCAGATAAGAAGTAAGCACCCAGGTGCTCTGATCCGCGCTCGCACCCAGGCTGCCTGCGATGTGGGGTAGGGCAACGTTGGCGATGGAGGTATCCAGCACCTCCATAAAGGCGGCGAGCGCCACCGTTGCGGCGATCAGCCAGGGATTTGTTTTTGGCTTCCATGCGTACATCGCCGCATTTGCGGCCGACGCGTCGGCAGTCGTGGTCGAGGCCATCGGTCTCCGTTTTCCCCAGGATTTGGCAGCGTGGCCTTATGTCCTCTTGATAGATGCCGAGCGCGACCGCTGGGACGCCATTTCTGGGCAAGGATCAGAGATGGCGATTGAAAAACGCGAGCGTTCTGGCCATGGCTTCCTTGGCTGCTTCTGCGTTGTAGCTGGCGCGCGTGTCGTTATTGAAGGCATGACCCGCGTCGTACCAACAGATCTCCACCTCCGGATGGGCCGCGTGCACCTTCTCGACATCAGCCTGGGGAATATGACCATCCTGCTTCCCGAAGTGAAGCAGGACCGGCGAGCGGGGGCTTTCCTGGGCAAACCTGCCGATTTGGCCGCCGTAGTAGCCGACCGCGGCGGCCGGTGACAGCCGCGTCGCACTCAGCCAGGCCAGTGTTCCTCCGTAGCAATAACCGACGACACCGGCTGGCTTCCCTGTCTTTTTTGCGGCGTATTGGAGTGCAGCATCCACATCTTTGAGGGCGTCATTGATGTCGATTTTTTGCGCGAGCGCCATTCCCTTCTGCGTTCCATCGTCAGTTAACTCGACATTGGGTTCCACCCGATCAAAAAGAGCTGGGACTACCGCGTAGAAGCCCTCTTGTGCGAAGCGATCCGCCACCGAACGCATGTGTTGGTTGACGCCAAAGATCTCCTGCACTACGACCAGCGCTCCCCACGGTTTCCCATCGGGTTCGGCTACATAGGCATCCAGTTCGTGGCCATCACTGGCCTGTAATTTAACAACTCCACTCATGTCACTCCTCGGCTGCGGGCATGTACCCAGTGGGGTTTTTTCGTTCTTCGATGCAGCAGCAAGGAACTGTCAGCAGCCAAGCTGCTCTTTTCCAATGTTGGGCGAGTTTGCGGAAGAGGAGGGGCTTAAGAGCTTTGCCGGCTGCGGGTTCCGAAGTTTCTCGTCCAACCGAGGAAGCGCATCAGTTGGGCCCGTTCTTTCCACAGGAAGAGCCAGAAAAACCTGGCGTCGATAGTGTCAGCTTTGCGGCCGGAATAGGTTTCGATACGCCACTTGAGGTATTCGCTGCGCCATGGGGTGAACCGATGGCCTCTTGTCGCATTCCACAAAAAGCGGACCGCCATGCCAAGGCGCCTCTTTACAAAGTATATCCAAGTGGAGAGGTGACGACGGCGTGGGGCTAGCCTTTGGGTTCCAGCATGTGCGCGATCAGCTTGTCGGCCAAATCCTCGGCGCTGACATGATAGGTTCCGTCGGCCACTGCCTGCTTTAGCCTGGCAATCTTTTTCAGGCGCTCTTCATCGGTAAGGCCCTCGATGACATGGAGAGAATCCACGGCAAGCCGGTCTTTTGCCGATGTAAGGTCGCGGGTTGACGGATTGTTGCGCTGGTCCATGTTGGACATAAGCGTAGCATCATCGCCATCCAAATGGGGACCTTTGGTAACCTGAGCAACCGCCATGGTACACGGACCTCAACAATCATTCTTGGAGACGGGGGAGTGGCGGGAAGAGGGCGAAGCGCCCGGCGTATCCTGCCGTGCGGCGAAATCAGCGAGGCGAGCGCGAAGGTGCATGACGGCAGAGGCGTGGATCTGCGAGATGCGGGACTCAACAACGCCGAGGATGAGTCCGATCTCTTTCATGGTGGTTTCCTCGTAGTAGTAAAGGGTCATTACCAGGCGTTCGCGCTCGGGGAGGTCGCCGATGGCCTCAATCAGCCGCTCTCGCATTTCGGACTGAAGGTAGCGAAAGAGAGGATCATCTTCCGGCCGGTTAGGCAGGTAGACCAACTCTTCTTCCCCTGAGTCCTCGCTGCGTTCCGAATGGAGGGTGCCGATTTCGAGGCCCTTGAGTTCTCCCAGCAGTTGCTGATAGGTGGCCAGATCGATGTGCATTTGGCTGGCGATTTCAAGGTCGGTGGGGGCGCGGCCGAACTGGGCCATGAGGGTCTGAATTGCCTGCTCGATGGCACGGCCCTTGCGACGCAATTCCCTGGGGCTCCAGTCGAGGGTGCGCAGGTTGTCCAGGATGGCTCCGCGGATGCGAAATTGTGCGTAGCTTCGGAACTGGACCTGCTTGGATGGATCGAATTTGCCGAAGGCATCGAGTAGGCCCACCACACCTGCGCTGTATAGGTCTTCGATGGGCACATGTTGCGGCAGTCGCTCATGGATGCGACGGGCGATAAAGCGCACGATAGGTAGATGCTCGATCATGAGCTTTTCCTGTTCGGCGGTGAGCAGGTCGCCGGTGCGCGGGGCAAGCGATGTTCGGGGTGCGCCGGCAGGAGCTTCTTTCTTTGCACTATCAGGGACGACATGGGTTACGGCGCTCACGTCTTGTGCCGAAGCTCCACCCCGCCGAGGACGCCTTTGACCTTTTCCTGCTTCTTGCATATTCACCATCCAACCCTATGTTTGAGAAACAGACCCTGGAAATTTGAGAACCGGTAAAGTACTGCTGAGGTACAGCTGTCTTTGAGCGAAAGGCACAGGCTGGTCAGATGTGGCGTCGATGCCGATTGGAGGAAAGCTCTGTTTGCCTCATCGGCGCTGCGCAAAGCAACTCGACCCTGCCGTGGTTAACTTCCTGGTGCCCGCCTTTCGGGTTTTGCCTGTTCGCTCCGCGGTCACCATCCCGCGGCGCATCTCTACCCTGCATCGCAACGAGCGGTTGAAACAAGCGCTGCGAGGACATTCCTTGTTGCGTCGTTTCATATCGGGAGGAGCCGCACGGAGATTGTTCCAATTCGAAACAACGGTTGTAGCAAGGTGATCGCGGCCCGGAAAGCACCAAAAAAAAAGACTTTCGTAGTTCGCTTTTTGTTCGCTATAATGCAGACATGTCAGTTACCCGGCGGCAAAAGGAAGTGCTGGACTTTATCAGCAACTTCGTGCAGCGCAATGGATACTCCCCGTCTTTTGAGGAGATTGCCCGAGGGTTGAGCCTCAAATCATTGGCCACGGTGCACAAACACATTACCAACCTGCAGAAGAAGGGGCTTCTGCAGCGGGCTCACAACCGCAGCCGGTCGATCGATGTGCTGCCACCGCGCAGTAAGACGCGGCGTTCGGATCGGTTGCCGCTATTGGGGCGGATCGCCGCAGGGCTACCGGTCGAAGCGTCGGAGACCAATGAAACCATCGCGCTGGGTGACATCCTTGGAAACCGCGAGGTTTTTGCACTCCAGGTGCGCGGGGATTCCATGCGCGATGAGCACATCGTGGATGGTGATTATGTGTTGGTAGAGCACACCAGCACTGCGCGCCAGGGGGAGATTATCGTGGCTCTCGTGCGCGGGAGTGAGACCACGCTGAAGCGGTACTACATTGAAGGGACCATGGTCCGGTTGCAGCCCTCCAATGCTGAGATGGAACCTATTTACGTTCCTCTTTCGCAGATTGCGATCCAGGGCCGTGTTCTGGGTGTTCTGCGCAGATACGTCTGAAGATGCAGAAAAGCCCCGGGGTTGCCCGGGGCTTCTGTTCCTGACTGTGGGGCGACCGCTTAGACAGCGATCAGCTTGGTAATGCTCTTGTCGATCTGGTCTTTGGGGACAAAGCCCACGATCTGTTCCGCTACTTTGCCGCCTTTGAAGAGCAGCAGCGCGGGAATGCCGCGAATTCCGTAACGCATCGGCGTTGCCGAATTGCGATCCACGTCCATCTTCATCACCTTGAGCTTGCCAAGGTACTGGGCGGCTACTTCGTCCACGACCGGCGCCAGCGCGCGGCAAGGCCCGCACCAGGCAGCCCAAAAGTCGACGAGAACAGGCTGGTCAGACTGCAGCACCTCCTGCTCAAATGTCGCATCGTTTACTTCAAAGACTCCTGGTCCTGCCATGTTCCTCCTTCGCTTCCTGGCTGAGCATAGCATCCATGCCACACTTCCAGCCTCAACTATTGATGCGGAAGATAGCCAAAAGGTGCATAGGGGGTAAAAGCAAGAGCGCCTGGGCCTTGCGGCCACAGGCGCTAGAGCAGCCCTCCCCCAGAACTGCCCACGACGCGTAAATTAGGGCTTAGCAAATGGCGTTGTAAATAGAACTTAGGTAACAATTAAGTAACATTGAGGGAATGAGGAAGTCGGAGGTTCACCCCTTTTGCCACGGCAAGCTCTATTCTCCGACGCTCATGCCGGCACCCTCGCGGCAAAGATCAGCGGGCAGGATTTCTACTGGACACACGGGACCCGCAAGCTCCAGAATCGCTTCTTTTAAGGCCTCCTCTTCGGTGGTTTGCTTGAGGAGCATGACCGCAGGTCCGGCGCCGCTCAACGTAACCGACATCACTCCATGGTTGCCCGCCAACGGCAACAGGGCGGGGAGGAGAGGGCAAAGCTCCGCACGGTAGGGTTGGTGCAGACGGTCAAAGGTAGCCAGGTGCATCAGATCCGACCTGCCTGTGGCAAAAGCCGCGGTTAACAACGCTACGCACTGCACATTCGTGACTACATCCTGGCGGGGATAGCTTTGGGGCAGCATGGAACGTGCCTTGGAGGTGGCCACCGGTGTTTCCGGAAGGATGAGAAGGGCCCGCCAACCGGGGGGAGGCGGGAGAGAAATAATGGCCAGTTGCTGGGTATCGGCGGCAATCGTCAGGCCACCGTGCCAGCAGGCCGCGACGTTGTCGGGGTGACCTTCGAGGCCGACGGCGTGGTCTACGATTCTGGCTGCATTCCAACCGAGATCGCCGAAGGCCGAGGCGAGTGCGACCGCGGCGAGTCGCACCGCCGCCGAGGAACCGCATCCCATACCCACTGGAATGCCGTTGCGCATGCGCAGATCAAGCGGCACAACCTGTCTTTGCTCAGCGGCGAGTATCGATTTGTAGGTTTCAATCAGTAGATTTCTGGTCAGTCCGCCGCAGATGTTCGGGTTGCGGCCGGTGGCCTGAATAGAAAACTGGGTTGCGGGCGTGGCGTCGATCTCCAGAAAGAGTTCGAGGGCCAGCGCCATGGCGTCAAAACCCGGACCTAGATTGGCCGAAGTAGCAGGGAGCCGCAGTTGCACCGTCTTCATGCCTGTTTCATGCCTGTCTTCATGCCTCAATCGCCGCCTCCAGGGCACGCAGTACAGCGTCGGCAGAGGCCTCCAGCGAGAGCGTGGCGCGACGCCTTTTGGAGATTTCGCGTTCCAGCCCAGCGGTCTCTTCCTCACGTAACAACGTGCCCCGGTGGAAATCGATGGTGAACTCAGAATCTTTGAGTGTGTGCCCAGTGAGCAGGAGCACGACGGATTCGGCGCGATGGATCCTGCCGTCACGCATCAGCTTCTTGAGGCCGGCGAGGGTGACTGCGGATGCCGGCTCGCACCCGATGCCCTCCTGACCGATTTCCGCTTTTGCCAGGGCAATTTCAGCTTCGCTCACTTGTTCGCAATAGCCCCCAGTTTGCTGGATGACCCGTGCCGCCTTGCGCCATGATGCCGGGTTCCCGATGCGTATGGCGGTGGCTCGCGTGTTGGCTTGCACGGGTTGGATCTCTTGCCCGCCGTGATGCAGGAGGCTGGTGTAGAGGGGGTTCGCGCCTTCGGCTTGCACCACGGTGATTTTCGGGACTTTGGTGCTGAGTCCTAAATGCATCATTTCGATGAAGCCTTTGCCCAAGGCGGAGCTGTTGGCCAGGTTCCCCCCGGGCACGATCACGTGGTCGGGAATCTGCCATTCGAATTGCTCGGCGATCTCGAGTGCCGGCGTCTTCTGTCCTTCGAGCCGGTAAGGATTGACGGAGTTCAACAGATAAACGGGCGCGCGCCGCACGACTTCCGCCAGTACCCGCACGCAGCCATCAAAGTCTGTGTTCAATTGGCAGGTGATGGCGCCGTAATCGAGCGCCTGGGAGAGCTTGGACCACGAAATCTTACTCTCGGGCAGCAAGACCAGGCTGTTCATGCGGGCGCGGGAGGCGTAGGCCGCCATGGCAGCCGAGGTGTTTCCGGTGGAAGCGCAGGCTACCCACTGGAAGCCGCGCTCGCGCGCCTGGGAAAGGGCTGCTGTCATGCCCGTGTCTTTGAACGAACCGGTGGGGTTCAAGCCCTGGTGTTTGGCGTAGAGCTGCTCCAGGCCCAGTTCCTCTGCGCACTGCAAAAGCTGGTAGAGGGGGGTATTGCCTTCGCGTAGCGTGACCGCCTTTTCGGGGTGCAGCAGAATGGGCAGCAACTCACGAAAGCGCCATACGCCGCTCTGATCGATAGGGAGCTTGGACTGGAGCCTTTCGTGCCAGAGCCAGCGCAGGGCACCTGGATTTGGCGCACGACGAGGTCCTGTTGCAAGGGCGGGAATGGGGGCGCCTGCCGCACTCCACGAGGGATATTCCACCTCAAGAAGTTCGCCACAATCGACACAACGAAAGTCTTTTTCTACCGAGTCCGGCAGGATGACAGCGCTGCAACCGACGCAGCGCAGTTGATGTGAAACTTCTTGCATGGTTTAAGCCTAGCGTAGAACGGAGATGGATGCGGGCAAGATGCGGCCGCAAACGGGCGGGTGTAGCTAATCGGCAAAGTCTCATGGTGCCTTTCGTTTGCGCTTTAGACGCCGCCCATACAGAGGTACTTCACTTCGACATATTCTTCGATACCGTACTTTGAACCTTCCCGTCCGATGCCCGACTGCTTGACTCCGCCGAACGGAGCCACTTCGGTGGAGATGAGCCCTTCGTTAATGCCCACGATGCCGTACTCCAGAGCTTCGGCCACGCGCCAGACGCGGCCGATGTCGCGGGTGTAGAAGTAGGCTGCCAGGCCGAACTCGGTGTCGTTGCTCATGGCGATGACTTCCTGCTCAGTGGAGAAGCGGGTCAACGGAGCGACCGGTCCGAAGGTCTCCTCATTCATGAGCTTTGTTCCTCCCGGGACATCGAGAAGGATGGTGGGCTCGAAGAAGGTACCGCCGAGAGCGTGACGTTTGCCGCCGAGCGAAATTTTGGCGCCCTTGTTAACCGCGTCGCTGATGTGGTCTTCCACCTTGTCTACGGCCGCCTGGTCGATCAGGGGCCCGATGGTTGTGCCGGCGGTCATACCGTTGCCGACAACGAGTGCTTTGACTGCATCCTGCAGCCTGGACGTGAACGCGTCGTAGATGGTGTCTTCCACAAAGATTCGGTTGGCACACACACAGGTCTGGCCACCGTTGCGAAACTTCGAGATCATGACGCCGGCCACTGCGCGATCGAGATCGGCATCGGCGAGATGATGAACGGGGCGTTTCCGCCTAATTCCAGCGACACCTTCTTCACCGTACCCGCACATTGCTGGAGCAATAACCGGCCTACTTCGGTCGAGCCGGTGAATGAGAGTTTTCGTACGACTGGGCTCGCCGTGAGGACGCCGCCCACCACTTCAGGCTGGCCGGTGATGATGTTGAGGACTCCCTTTGGCATGCCTGCCTGTTCCGCCAGCTCGGCGAGAGCAAGGGCCGAGTAGGGTGTTGATTCAGCGGGCTTGATCACGAGCGTGCAACCCGCGGCCAGCGCGGCTCCCGCTTTGCGAGTGATCATGGCGTTGGGAAAATTCCAGGGGGTGATGGCGGCTACGACACCAATCGGCTGTTTGATGACGACGATCCGGCGGTCAGCGGAGGTAGCGGGAATTACCTCGCCGTAGACGCGTTTTGCTTCTTCAGCAAACCACTCGATAAAGGATGAGCCGTAGGCGATCTCGCCGCGCGCCTCCGCCAGGGGTTTGCCCTGCTCCAGCGTGAGGATCATCGCCAGGTCATCCTGATTCTGCATACAAAGGTCGAACCAGCGGCGCAGAATCTGCGATCTCTCCTTGGCAGTTTTGGCTCGCCAGGCCGGCAAGGCCGCTTCTGCCGCGTCGATCGCGCGTTGCGTGTCTGCAGCGCTGAAGCTGGGAACGGTGCCGATCTGGATTCCATCCGCAGGATTGGTGACGGCAAAGGAGCCGCCATCGGCTGCATTGACCCACGCGCCGCCCACGTAGCACTGCTGGCGAAACAACCTGGTGTCCTTAAGAGACGTTTCGACGGAGTTCAAAGCAACGGATGTCAACATACGCGGTTCCTCGCGACCTGGCCGGTTTCGAAAGCGTGAAGGCCTTCCAGTAGTATGAGGCCCATGGCGTTACGGGTATCTTCTGTGGCGCTGCCGATGTGCGGAGTAAGAAACACATGAGAGCGTGGCGAGGCAGCAGGCTTTTGTTATCAATTTCGATCACCCTCCCTAGCGTTTCTGACCCACTCCGAATTGATCGTTGTTGCGAACCGGCTTGCCATTTTTGAAATCGATTTCGACGATTTTTTCGCTTTGCAACTGGGCGCCCGTTTCGTCGTGAAGGGTGTAGACGATCTTTCTGGTCTTGCTATCGATGATGTCGCCACTGGAGGGGATTACATACTTGCCGTCGATGGTCATGAACATCCAGCCTGGCATATCGCTGGTCTTGATGTCGGCAATCTGTTTCGGCGGCATGACGGTATTGTCGAAGACATGGACATAGTTGTTGGGTCCATCCGCGAGCCAGATCTCTTTTTCATCCGGCGATAAGGCAATGCCGTGGCTGGGACAGCCATGCCTCTTGACGGGGCCCATTTGAAAGCCCTGCACCGTCACTTTGGCGAGTTCTTTGCCGGTCTTGATGTCGCCAACCTCAAATCCTAAAAGACCGTTGACGTTCACATAGCAACGGGAGTTGCTTCCGTCGACGGTAAAGGGGCGGACGACATCGGCAAATGGCCCGACTTTTTCGACGACTTTGTTGGTGGAAGGGTCGGCGACGAGCAAGTAGTTATAGTGCAATCCCCCCAGATAGACGCGGCTTCCATCCAGCGCGTAGATCGTGTTGTGGGCGCCGGAGTTGGTTGTGACCTTGGTGATCAGGTTTCCGTTGGATGCATCGACGACATTCCAGATTGGACCTTCCAGCGACGGCAAATAAATCATCTTCCCATCCGGCGCGATCGACATGCGATCGCAACCCAGGTCGAATGACTTTTGCCAGAGGACTTTGTCTGTCAGCAAGTCGATGCACAATAGTTGTTCGAGCGTGCTGACATACAGGCGGCCGGTGCTCGCATTCGCACAAATGCCTTTGGCATATGGACCGCCGCCGCAATTTCGCTCAGCGCTTTTTTACTCTTCGTGGTGGAGCCGCTGGTGGCCAAACGCATCTTGCCGTGGTTTGGCGGCTCGGCTGCCGTCTGGTCCACGTGCCTGGTCTTCTATCAAACCGCCCTTCTGGTTGGCTATCTCTACGCGCGTTTGGCCGCGCGATATCTCAAGCCGCTCACACAGGCCGTGCTGCATATCGCGATTTTGCTTGCCTCGCTTGCGCTGCTGCCCATAGGCCCGGCCGAGCGCTGGAAACCCACCGC
>Ga0137412_10000252_pt1 | contig 35687 bp, 48 predicted proteins | sample CZODoug2_1_16fun_FD_122160 | JGI IMG/M metagenome (GOLD analysis project Ga0137412, IMG submission 122160) | Vadose zone soil fungal communities from Angelo Coast Range Reserve, California, USA - CZODoug2_1_16fungal (Hybrid Assembly) | ecosystem: Environmental > Terrestrial > Soil > Vadose zone...
ATTGAACTGGTCCAGCCAACGCACGCACCACTTTTGGGAGCAGACGGGGTTGTGATGGTAAATCCGCACGAACCTGCTGCTGCCGGTGCCGTGCAGTTTCCAATCAGTTTGGTGTGGGAGTTCACCGTGAAGCCATTTACCGTAACAACGTCGCTGCCGTTAACGGTGACGGTCTTGTAATTGCCAACCGTCCCCGCTGGGATAGACGGAGATTCATTGTACGTGCCTGCAAAGACTGTGCAAGTATCTCCCGCTACCATTGCGGTAGCACAGGCTTGGATTGTTGTATAGCCGCCACCACCTGCAGCCTTAACCGTACAGTTTGGCGACCCAATACAAGCAAAAGCCGAAATGGGCAATAGAAAAAGTATTAGGCTTCTAAGCATTAGAAGTGTTCTCTTCATAGAATACACTCCGTAAGAGAGATTTTCCCTGAGGCATCCGCAGTGTACCCTCCCCAATAAAAATCAAATCCTGTCGTGGTTGGCCCTTCCCCAGACACGCCTGGCTGTAAAAGTGAAGGTTGCTGTGCGGTTGTGTCGGAGAGCGCAAATAGCGTGCCCACAAGATTGAGAACCAGCGGATTGGAGTTGACTACCCGGCATACCGTCAGGAGATTGTACTGGGTAGATGTGTGTGTGCCACTCCCAGCGCTGCCAGCTACGATTGGTGTGCCGCCCTGTGCCGACGCTAACTCAAATTGACTCCCACTCAGTCCGGTAGAACTGACAAACAGAGGCGCGGTTGCTAGCACCGTAGCCACAACTACTGTACCGCTACATGTGGCCGTACCGCTGCTCATTGTTGCAGATGTAGGCGCGCTGGTATATCCAGAGCCTAAATTGGTAAATGAGAGATTAAATCCTCCAGGAAGAATGCCGGATGAATTTAGATAGACTACCGCCGTAGCCCCGCTACCTCCACCATTGAACGAACTGAGTACGCAGGTCTGCCCGACTGTTCCGCTTACGGTTGCGCCGCTGGTATAGGTACCGGAGGACAACTGCACGTTGAAATTGGTAGGCAGGGTTCCTGTCGTCGTGAGTTCGACCGCTTGATTCGCCTTAAGCGAATTCGTAGCGGAGATAATAGGAGAGCCATTCGTAAAGGTTACCGTCAGCGCTGCGTGGCCAATGTTCTCCTGAGCGTTGACCCGATAAGTCGCCCCGTTTATATAAGGCAGACACCCAATGGAGTTTCCCCCGTGACCCTCCAAATACAATCCGTTCTGGGCGCACGCTGTTCCGGCGTTGACGTGCATGTTTACATAATCTGTTCCGCCAGTGATTGCTCCTATCGCCCCACAGTCTTGAGTGCCGCCACTATTGCAGTTTGGAGTGGTATACCAGAAGCCGACTGATACAGACGGTCCAGCGCTTGGGATAGTCACGTTGGCGCTCCCGCAGGAAGTGGCTGTGCCAGCCCCATTCACCGTTGACGCACAGTGGAGCGTCAGGGCACCGGGATTTATGTAAGCCACATTTGCAGCTAAGACGGGTTCGGGCAAAGATGGAAACGCAGTAGTGTTTGAGCCAGTCATGGCAGCGGCAAGGCCAGTGGCGGTCCATACCCATCCCGCCGTACCGAAGGTGCTATTGCCAAGAGTAGTGCCGGTTGGTGTCACTCCATTAGATAAGCCGCTCATGTTGACGAACAGCGTTACGGGAAGCGCGGTAGAGGGAGTAGCTGCGCCGTTAATGGAGCCGATGAATCCCGTAGATGGGTTGAGATATTGACCGTTGACTTGATTCATTCCTCCGGCGTTTCCAGCAGGCACAATCCCATTCCATGTGCTAATAGCGTTGCTGGCTGGAGGAGGCGTACTTGAAGACTCCAGCGCAACAGTAGCAACCGCAAACGTTGAACTTTGCGAATAACTGAATTGCGGCGTGATTGCTCCGGCAGTCGTTTGAACTTTGGCCTCTTGTGATGCGGATTGACCACCTAAAGTAATAGCGAATCCCGTACCCGCCGTGTAGGTACCGGAGTTATTTCCACTATCCACCATCATGCAAAGGATTAAGTCGCCGTTTACCGTTGTCGTCACTGCTGGACAACTTCTGGTACCTGAACCCGTTGTCGAAGTAGCAGCGCCCGATACATCTACCGCCCCATTCCATCCCTGCCAATCTTGGACTGAAGATGTTAGTGAGATGGCGGAACCGCCCCAGTTCATCGTTATGGTACACGTCCCAGTGCTTGTAGCTTTTGTAATCCCAGAGATGGCCACCGAAGCGGCCATTGCGACCGAGCCACCAAAGGTATTGATGCTCCCGGTACACGCCCCTGAATCGGTAAGGGTGAGTGTTGACCCGGTGGACAAAGCCTGCCCGATGAAAGTAACCGCATCCCCGGATGTGACGCTGATCGTCTGATTCCTGATTGTGCTGCTACTGAAACCAGACGCTTGACTGACGCAGGTATAGCCGGTGTACGCGGTGGAGGTGCAACCTTGCCCGAAGGCCGTCCCTGCGGCTCCCAGAAGCACCAATAGAGTTAGAAGTAGGCGTCTCATGGACTATTGCACCGTCGCCACATCAGGCGAGATTGTGACTAAGATGGCCGTGGTGGATGTCGCCACTCCGATACGCTGCACAAAATGTCCACTGGAACCAGCGCCAGAAGCAGGATTGGTCTGTGTCAACGCACCGCTAGTAGCGTCCGAAACATAAATAGCTTGGCCAGCCGTGAATCCGCTCAATCCGGTCACTGGGCCACTGAACACGCACACTGTTGCTGAGGACGCCACGCAATAAGCCGGGTTCGTCACTAGTGTTGGGACGATGGTTAGCGTTTGTGTACCGCTGCCGGCCGAACCCGCCGAAACCGCAGACCCTCCGTAGGTCGCGCTAACGGTGAAAGGGCTGCCGGTTGTTATGACGTAGTAGGTTGTGGCAGTAGAGAAGTTCGTCGGCAGACTCCCGGTAGTCTGGAACTGCACCGCAGCGCCAACAATCAGTGTGTTGCCTACCGAGGCGATGTTAGCGCTTCCATTTGTAAACGTCACCGTAAGCGCTGAAGGGATTCCGTAAGCATTTGCCGGAGTGAGTGTGCCGCCAATGTTATAATAAGCGTTTCCAGTTGTCAGGCCACTTCCACTAAGGGCACCTCCACTGCCCGCATTTGCCAACACAAAGGCATCTGTAGCAATCTTAGTCGTGTTGTCGCCTGCGGTTTGCGTGGTGGCTGTTGTTCCATTAGGAATCGCTGTGGTTCCCGTGCAGAGCACGTTGCTAGATACTACGGAAGTCAAAACCAAATTGTTGGTAGAGGGAGTGGCTGCGAACGGGCAGCCAATGGAGTCTGCGTTGTTGGCGTAAAAGTGGATGTTCTTGTTCGTAGTATCAATGCCGAAGTGCGATGTCGCGCTAGCCGTGAATCCGGCTGCTGTGGGAATCTTCCAAGTACCTGCTGAGAAGTCCTGTAGAAACGCGCCGTATGTATTGGCTTGGTCGGTGGAAACTGTCGTTGCTGGCAAATCAGCCTTACCGATGGACACGAAACTGGCCGTTCCTGTTGAGCCTGTATTATTCCCCCAAAACTTATGCGCCAATGTGGTAGCGCAAGGAGTTAATGTAACGGAACCAGTTGAGCCGATATTGCAGAACAATCCTGCATCTCCCGTCACACCAGATACTGTACCAGCACCTCCGCAACTGAATACTCCAGCCACGATAGTGAGGGCTGTCGTGCAACTAGCGGGGAATGCCTCATAGGTAGGCACGCGATAGATGAAATAATCAACACCGTTCGAGTAATGCGGCGCGGCCCAATTCGATGGAATTAGAAGCGAAGTTCCCCCGTTAAGATTAAACCCGCTGGAATTCTCCGTCACCGCCCCCGCACCACGATTCCAGATGATGTACGGCATGTTGAAACCAAATCCAGTTGTGGATGGATTGACTGCCGTATAGGTCTGCGCTCCAGCGTTCGTCGCGGTAATTACCGTTCCACGGTCATTCCAGTAGTTCGCCGCGCCGATAGTATAGGTTGTACCTACTTGTGGATTCACTGGCACGCCTGGAAGTGGGCATGTCGGAGAAACAGCGGCGCTAGTAGGTGTTAGATACCCGCAAACATAATTACCGGGAGAAGTTGGCGCATTGAAGCCAGCAAGTGTCGCTGGAATACCGCCGCCATTATACTGAAGGGCATTGGTCGTGCCTCCAGGACTCGCCGCACCACCACCTCCAATCCCATAAGCATAAGCGTTTCCATTTTTAAGAAATACGTGCATCCCTTGATTGTTAGGAATGATAATGTCGCCAGTTGCCCCATTCCCGTGCAACGTTCCAGCGCTTGGATGCAGTGTGGTAGTTCCCGTTTCGCTATATGCGTCCCATCCCTGCCCATCGCCGAGCGTGGTATCCACCGTGAAGGTGAGCGTGGCCTGCGCGTTCACGATGCCTTCGTTGGCAGCTAACGTATGATTCGCAATGTAATTTATTGCCGTTTGCCTGATGCTAGGAACCCGAACCGTCACAACATTTCCACTCTTGCCGATCACGGTCAGATTCATGTTCTGCCCGATTTGCGTTCCGGGACTCAAGCCACTTAGGAATACCGAACCGAGAAATGGGCTGCCGCTGATTAGCGGTTGATTCGCACTCGGAAGATTCCCGCCTTCGATTATGATGTCAGCATTCGTGGTGGCGTTCAAAGGCCCGAGATTCACCAATAGTGGAGCGGGACCAGTATCGTTTACAGCTTGGCTAATTTTGAATGCACCGCCCGTGTTTCCAACCGTAGCCGGAGTGACCATAACAATCGGCATGATGTTGCCCTGGCACTCTTCTCCCATGTGGAAGTTGCCGAACAATCCAGAGGCAAAGGGAACGAAGGAATATCCTCTAGCGTAGCAACTTACGTAATCGAAATCCCATTCAAGACTGAATTTCGTAGCAAAAATGGGAGTCGCCGTGCGCCCAACGGTTACATTGTCAGGTCCACCTGCCCACGAAGTCTTCCGCATACTGCCGCCGAATCCACCGGCCACACTCGATTGGTAGTCATAGAAGGCGATGCTCATGTAATCGTTAGTGATGTTCGTGAAAAAGTTATCGTCTTCAAAAACCTGGGCCGCGTTCATTTGAGCGTTGAAGACACCGACGCCACCGTTGGTAGTCAGGTTAACGGATACTTTGTTCAAACCACCCGCGCTCTTAACCCAGATGCCGGGGTTTGCACCTTGAATCATAATTGGGATGTGGACGCGGGTTGCGTTTGGAGGTTGGTTCATTCTCGCGGCGGAATTATCCGTTCCATACCAATTTCCGGTCAGTTGGAGCGTATCTCCCAAACACACTTCCCCATCCTGAATAACCGCGTTAACCGAAGCCACGATGTAGCTGCTGGTCACAAAACAATAGTTCCCCGTACCAGAATTTTCTACCACCGCTGGAAACCGAATCGTGCCACCGGCTCCCGTGATGCTTGTTGAGTTTATAGCAGCCAAAGTTGCCAAAATTGCGGGTGCATTGTCGAATCTTGATGCTGCCGATGCTACGCTCGTAGAAGCGTTATTTGCTAGAGTTAATGCAGTACCAACAATGTTTGTGATGGTCGTTACGAGCGTGTCATTCGTTGGCGTTCCAGAAGGTGTCGTTGGCACGAACCACGGACGAGGACCACTATCCATCATCGGAGAACCATAATCGTCAAAGGTATTGTAGGTTGGGTCGGTGTAGCCTAAGTTGGCTAGAAGGCTCATCTGCAAGAAGGCCATTGAGCCTGCCGTGCGCCCGTAAATGGCGTATTGGGTTCCGCCCGCTCCCGGCGCTGGCAGCACAACGTGATTACACAGCCAGTAGGAAACCGTGCCGCCTGTAACTGTCGTTGTTGAGATACTACGCGAAGCATCAACTCCGCTCGTGTAAGTAAAATGTGTCCCGTCAACAACAGATGTGACAATCTTCCATCCACCGAATTCAGCATCATCCGTACTTCCTTTTAGAACGACCATGCAACCAGCAGCCAGATTCGCCGTAGAACCAACTGTTGCCGTGAAAACATTGGTTGTTCCACTCGCGCTGCTTGTCCATGCGGTGCTATTTGCGCCGAGCGTGGCATTCCCGGTAGATGTGGTTCCGTTAGGAGATGCTGCTGTTAAACCTTGTCCCTGATCGCGTAAGGCTGCTGAATAAGCATAAGGCGTGCTGCCTGCACCAGCAGGCACCGTAAAACCCAACCCGGTAGGTCCCGCCGCGCAACTAGGTGTCACGGTCGGAGCGGTTGGCGTGGTCATTGTTTGGGCAGCACCAGCACCGGGGATAGCGAACCCATCTCCAATCTGTAGTCCTGTATTGGCACTTATAACGGCGGCGCTCGTACCCGAAGTGATGGTCGTCGTCGGTGAAGGAATTGCCGAAGGATTAATCGCCCGAGCGCCGAATCTACGAATGTCTACGCCACCTGGATTTGGGCCACGGGCCACTAAATCCGCTACTGGTAAATTACCATTGGCGGCAGTGAATTGATTGCTGGTATCCACTGTCAGGCAAACATCCCCTGTATTTGCAGCATTTCTCCAGCAGTCGCCCGATTCATTGTTTGCCATTCTCACTGTTCCGCTGGTAGCGGATGGACTAGCAGCGCTAATGAATGGAGCTGTAGCGGAACCAGTTGTCACAGTACAAGTGGAACCCAAAGCACACGCCTGTCCATTCACAGTCGTTGACGCGGGGACGGAAGAAGTGACCGTATTCGATGTCGCTGCCAACGGAACTTGTCCCGCTGTCATACCAGAAATATTGTTACCGCCTCCACCGCTGATTAAAACCCATATTGTACCGTTCCATTGGCATAATTCGCGGATTGCACCACCACCGCCATTACAATTAAGCCCCGTTCCATCCGTGACGATGGCCAAAGCATTCGTGACTGGCGAAACAGGCAAACCAGCGAAAGTGGATGTCGTACCGGAACAGGAGCTATTCAAATTGCAAGGCACGCTGATGATGAAAGGTCCGCTAGATACAACGCCCGTTCCTGTAACTGTGTAAACATAGTTGTTCGGCAAAGCCCAAAAGCCCCAGTTGCCCAATGAATCGGACTTCGTGGGATTGGTCATTGGGATGGAAAGTCCAGGGTCAGAAAATAGATTGATGGGCGATTGGCAAGGAATTCCTGTAGAACCATACGCGCAAACGGTAATTTGGGCACCCGCCAATGGGCGGCCTGTTGAGCCAAGCAAGATATTCTGATATTGGCTGCCTTGAGCAAAAAGTACGCTCGGGAACAGGATTGCCAGAAAGAGTAGTAGTTTCTTCATTGGTTAAATTTCTTTCCCATTCTTTCTTGCAAAGTTAGTTTCTTGCTGGTTGCTCCACGGGCAGCATGGTACGTGCCTGCATCGCTGGCTTCTGGCCGCAAAATATCCATCTGTCGTTCGTAAGTCGCCCAATCTTCAGGAGTGCCGATAAGCGGCCTGAGCGGTTGCGGGAAGGTAGTAGATTCCGAGCGTGAACGAGCAGTGTCGCTGTAAGGTTTTGTACCGCGATTAAAGATAGCATTCTGTTCAGCGCCAGAACGAGAATAGAAATCCTCGGTGGATGGGAAAGGCGCTCCCGATTCTATTGGTGTGCGTTTTGGCAAGAAAGCATCGGCTAGCGTAGGCCCTAGAGCACCACCAACTAATCCAGCTTCCCACTTAGCCGCAGGAGATAAGGCCATCCCTCCAATGAATCCGCCAACTCTAGCGACATTCCTCGTTCCCGGAGTTAAAGCATTTGATGGAGTCCGTACACGTTCTGCAATCGCCGGAGTGATTGCGTCTCTAGCGGCTGCCACTTTACTTGGTGCTTCTGCCCCTCCAAGAATTGTGGATGTTGCTCCCAATACTTGTCCCGGACTTTTTTCCTTTATACCCTGCTCAAGATTAGAGGTCATGCCATGAATCGGATTTACCGCATTGAATGGGTCCTTGAGCACACTTCCTGCAAAATTCACAACCCCAGAAAGCATTTGCCCACCTGTTTCTAACGCTCCCGATAGTTGTCCTCCATTATCTTCCGCCGCCGCTATTTTGTTGGCATCTAGTCCCATTCCTTTAGCGACTTGCATCCCGAAAGCTCTACCGGGAAGATATTTTGATTTTACTGATGGTTGTAATGCTCCGGGCAAAGGTGCTCGTGGAACGGATGGACGATTAGCTACCTGTTGCGCCTCAGTTTGCTTGAAAGCATCAGGAAAATCTTTCGAAATGGCTGCCTGAATATCCTCATCCTTCGCGTTTGCAGCGAACTTGCCGTAACTCCCATCTGGCAGCTTTATGTACTGAACATCATCAGCCATTATTGCTTTCCTAGATTCGTGTAGTCTCTAACTTTTGCTCCCGGTGGTGGTGCGTTACTTCCGCCCTGTGATGGAACTGCCCCACTCTTTTTCCCGTAGGTATAAGCCGCATCCTCGATTTGCTGTAAGGCATCATCCAGATTGGAAAGTTTGTCGTGGATGAGCTTGTCGCTATCCACCCATACGTTAGGCAAATGCTTCATAGCTAGATTCAATGCCTGTACCGCTCGGCTCGAACCTTTCAGGACGCGTGCAGCACCTTGTACGCGGGTCAATTCCAACTTGGCTATAGTATCGGCGGCATCCCCAGCCTGAGTGCTGATGCCGATTGCATACTTAGCTCTATCTCCAGCATGTTTGAATGGCGTATTGTCGCCCTTCGTAGCATCAAATTGCTGCATCAATTCCTGAATCTGGTCGTGGACTGGCGCCGTCTCCATCAAAGTCTTTTGGGCTGTTGGGCCGAGAGCCTCTCCATCCTGAGCTAATTTCTGCGTTCTTAGGCCAATGCCTTGCTTCCGCAAAGCGAGGGATTTGGCAGCTAAATCTCCCCTTTGGGCTAGTGTCTGTTTGGCAAGGTTTAGTTTCTGCTGGTTATTGAGAACGGCTGCCTGAGATGCCGCTGTCTTTTGGTTGGTGTTGGCTACACCTGCGCTTTGCTGGGCAGACATTTCTTCCTGTGTAAGTGGCCGCGTCCCGCTTAGATTCCCATTCTCATCCCAGTCACCAGCAAGCCCTTTGGCTCTGAGCGTAGATTCAATCTGATTTTGTTTTTGCTGCTGGGCAGTGTCTAATTTATTCTGTGCCATTGCTTGGCGGCCACCACCGTACCAATCTGCCTGATTGTTACGTAAGCGATTTAGCGTATTTTGATTCTCCATCTGACGGCCCATGTTCAACTGATTGCCAAGTAGTTCCTCTTGTTGCATCAATGGCTGAATCGCCCGTTGCCGCTGATAATCACCCGTGATTACGGAACCTAGTTGCGGATTCCGGCGAGATACAAGAGCACCAAGTAATGCCCGTGGAGTGCTGACTGGATTAGGCTGTAGAGCTGCTCTTAGTTTTGCCCCTGTATCCAGATAATCCTGATACTCGTTCGTTCCTTGCAGGCTTGGCTGGACACGCGGTGATGTTGGCGCGATAGCCCCTGAATAGTCCGTCCTGCCACCAATGTCCGGCGCTGGTCCCATGTCCGAAGCATCATCTATCGGATAGCTGAAGTTTTGCTTCCGTGCGCCGCTAAAGAAGTTTGCAGGTAGTATCGGCATAAATTCTCACAGGAGAAACTTAGCTACATTCCCAACCCCTCCAAGAAATCCTCCACCACCTGCCATGCCAGATAAGCCCGAAAGCAATGGACTCTGCCCCGATTTACGCTGTTGCACGCCTGCTTGGAATGAATTCAGGAAGCTAGGGCGTTGCGGGCCTTGCTGCTGATACTGAACACCAGAGCCATAATCGGGCAGTGAGGAACCTAAATCGAGCATCCCGCCATAATCATCATAGCCCATCAGAATAAGCCTCCTGCCGCCTGCCCAAACGAACTAGCGAAGGAATTGCCTAGCGTGTCAAAGAATCCTGGATGGCCCTTTGCGATTCCGTAGGTCTGAATACCGCTGTTGATGAGTCCTTGCTGTCCCTGATTCAGACTGTTCAGGAAACTAGTATCCACGCCGTAGAGTTGCTGAAGTCCCTGCAAGCCCATCATCTTCCGCCGCAAGGTCTCATCGGCGAAGTTTTTCTGGTTCTGGAGGTTTTGGCTGGCAAGGTCGCTGGCTTTTCCTCTAGCATTCGCTCCTAGAAACGAACTGAATCCCGCTGAGTTACCAGTCCGCGCCATCCTGCGACTTGCCGCATCTTGCGCCCCGCCATAGGCCTGATTGATTCCGCCGAGCGTGCTCTGATTGATGGCTGACTTTTCTTGGTCGGAATACCCGCTATTGAGAAGGCTCTGATAGCCGGGAATGAGCGAACTAGACTCCGTGGCGCGTTGCCCGAGCGTTCCTGTGGTTTGGTTGCCAAGATTCGTGGATTGGCGCTGTAAGGTCCCCTGAATGCCCTTGCCGCTCGTGGCGTTGGGCACCACGGGGTTGTAGCCGCCAAATAGTGGTGATGTGCCCATCAGTCCCTCACGTCGAACTGGAACCCATATTTAGTCCCACCAGTAACAGTACCAATGAGCGTTATAATCAACGCTTGTCCGGTCTGCGTGTAGCTGAACCCGAGTGCGCCATTCCCGCCATTGCGGACAACAATAGCAAAAGGTGTGGCAAAAATACCACTAGGAAAGTTCAAAGTGACACTGGGATTAGCAACAAAAGCCCCTGTACCGACCGAAACTACGAACGAACCACGCTTGAAAGTGCCACTCAATGCCGAAATTGACGCGCCAGTGCCAAAACCGCTGCCTACGGAGAAGTTCTGTGGTTTTATTGCATCACCTGGCCCTAAATGCTGGATGATGTCGTTTACCGCTGAAATCGTGCGCTTGTGGCTTTCATAGTTATGTTGGTTGTCTCTCAGGCCAGCAATGGTCTGTACCGCAATGGGACGAGGTACGCTCATGCGTTAATCCCACGGACAGGCGCGAATATAGCTTCTCTAAGGAACATCGAAAAGCCTTGAATCATAAAATCATCCGTCAAGCCAGTAACCTCGAACTTAATGGCCATACGGTAGTGCTGCTTCTGAATCTGGCGTTCCATGTTCTTCAGGCCTCTAGGGTCAAGTTGCCAGCCTCGAATCGGGTAAAATGAGCCTTGATCGCCAATCCTCAGAACCATCTGAAGCGTGCCGGAACCAACAGCATTCGCTACTACATAGGAGTAATTCAAGCGCGTCGGATTCTTGAAATAGCCGGATTGCCAGTAGGAGTCTATGGGTGTCAATCCATTCCCGTAATCGTTTAGAAGCGCTGGGTCCAGCTTAAAGATCGCTCCGAAGTTGAAGTTATTCCCAACGTAGAGAACTTGTGAGTTGTCGTTTTGCAGGCAAAGATTGATGGCGTTGGCTTGCAAGGTCCACGGACACCATTTCCTGCCTATTCCATTGTTTTGTGCTGGGTCGCCCCAGCCTTCCGTGTAATCCACGACTAGAACAGTGTTGTTCTGCGTTGCGCTCGCTCCGAGAGGCACATTCACGTAAACGCGCTTCTTCGTGGTATCTACTTTCACATCAACTAGATGGCCCAGCTTCCAGTTGATGGAATCCCACGTTGGCTGAATCTCATTGGAAAGCAGGTTGTTTTGCTGCCAAATCTGGCCACCTGTGAACATCCACAATCCACTCTGTGCGGCAATCACCGCCCACTCGTCGCCTAATCCCACACCTCGGGGAGACGGCGTGCCAATCTTGGAACTTACTTCGTCAATCTCCCATGCGTTCGGCTCGTTCTGGCCATCGTCGCGGGTCACAAAAATGCTGCGTTCCTTTACGATGTAGAAGAAATCCCTGAGGATGAAACAATTACGGACTGCTTGCCCATTCTCTTCCGCTGGTTGCTGGAAGCCTGTCAGCCCATCGAAGGATTCCGGGTCCTCCACGTTCGAGAAGCGGATTACGCTCGTCTCGACTGGATTCAGCGTCGGATAGAATTCAATCTCGTCCACATACACGGAATCGCCATTGGAAAGGTTTGTGGCAAAGACGCTGATAATTATGTCGTTTGGGATGCTGGCTGGCAGAACGGAAAATGCAGCTGTGAATTTCCCAAAAGTCCCTATGTTGACTTGCGTCTGAAGATTGACGGTCAACGATTGCGAATAACCCGTGGAAGCAGCGGAAAGCCGGATGATGACCTGCGCCCCGAAAAGGATATTGGTTTTACTGAACCTAGCGGAAACGGTGTAGGCCGTGCTGGGCGAAAGAATCGCATCGCCAAGATAATCCTCGAAGGCAGATTGCGTAATCAGGCCTTGCGTGACGTGAACTCCATCGCCCGTGATGGCGTAGGCATCGCCGGTAACGGATGAAGCTGCCTTACCTCCTCCAAGATAATTGGTTGGGTCGGGCGTCCAGCCAAGCGGACAGATATTCGCATCCTGCGAGAAACCGCCATCGAAAGTCATATTGACGAAGTTCTGAATCTTGTTAGTTTGGCCCCAGGTAACAAGCCTGGAATTGTATTCAGCGAATCCCGTTACTTCGCCTAGCGTCAGTAACTCAAATGCTGCATTGACGTTTATCCCATCCAGCAAGTCGGAATCGCCGAAATTGAAAATGGCGGTAGTTGTCGTGTTGTCGTTGATGATGGTCGAAAAGACAGTTCCAACACCTGAAGGGATATAAAAGAATTGCCCGCTGGAGATAGGCGTTATCGAAACGTACCTAGCTATGATGTTCGCTGGGCCAATGGGTATTTGGCTGGCGAAAAGCATCCTATTCCCGTTTGCCGTGAAGGAAACAGGCCGCGATGGAGGAGTCAAAGTACCTTCGATTGTAAGAAATTGCACGCTGACCTGATGTACGCCACCCACGATATTGCCCAAAAGTGTTAGCGTGCCACCGGAGCCATTCGCCGTTCCCACAACTCCTATATTCAGGATAATTCCAAGAAAAGTGACACTGCTTTGCACGTAGGCGAAAAATCCTACTATGGGCAGAGCCGCTCCATTGTATGCCGTGGGGGTAAAACCTGCGGAAAGGAAAGTCTCTCCTGTTTTCAAGACATTCTGCCAATTATTGAAAAAAGGAGACTTTGTAAAGTAGGCGGCTGCTTGGGATTGCGCTGTACCGCCAGAACCGGCCACCAATCCATTCGTTCCAAGCGAATAGGTGAATTTGCTCGTTCCGGGGATGGGAATTACGGGGAATGTTCCATTGTAGTCGCTAGGCGTCACCCCAGCAATCACAACCATTTCTCCATCTAAGATGGTTGCTCCGGCAATGTTCGTTACAAGCGGAGAAGTAGCTGTCCCTACCGTCACTAGGTTCCCTGATTGGGAAATGGAGGTAATCGCTCTAACTGGATTTTGCGAGGCTTGCGCTGCGACTCCCGTATTCATCGCGAAAATCTGATTGTAATCGGTGACTACTGGCCCGACTCCAGGGCCATCTTGGCTTACCCGGTAGACATTTGTTCCGTTGTATTGCCGGGGAACATCCTGCCCTTGCTTGCCGTCGCCCAATGCCAGCCACTCCCTACCAAATAGCGTGACAGAGTTAGGAGTTAAGTTTTGCAGCAAGGAACCTGTAACAAGGAAAGTGCTTCCGAATGTTACATTTTCATAAAACAAGTTCCCGAGACTATCTATAGCTAGATTCTGGACATTGCCATTCGGTTGCTGATAGGACTTCGTGTAGTTGATATTCCCTGTGCTGATTCCATTCGTGAAGGCTGTGGAAGTGCCGGAACGCTTCTGCACACGCCCCGGCACGAATTCCACATTCTTACAATCCGGCGACATGAAATGAGGAATATCGGTTGCATTCGAGAGGGTGTTCAACCCTCCGAAGTTATCAACCGCTATTGACTCAAGTCCGTCGTAGGACATCAGCGAATCTCAAATGCAAACGTAGCAATGATGGTGTCGCCTGTAGCCGCAGCCGGATAAGCACCAGTCGCAAGCTCTGCCGATGCACCAATGAAGCAGCGAATCTTTCCGTTTGCTTGAGTAGTTCCTGGAACCCAGTTATAGGAATTGGCTGCCTGTGCAGCCGTACCCGCAGAACTGGAGGGGTCTGTATAGAAGAAAGGAATCTGGGATGATTTAATGCCCAATCCAGCAAGCGTAACCGTGTCTCCGCCCTGAGTATAAGAGCCAGAGAGTGTGATTGTGCCAACTACCCATACTTTCTTACCGTCGTACCACTGCTTTGTTACCGTAAGTGCGGCTGCCATTGTGTTTCCTTTTCCGGGGCGAGATACCCCTAGTGATTTGACTCTAACTCCAACCGAAACCTGTCCAGTTATTGCGTCTCCTGTTGTTTGCCCTGCGCCGCGAAGGTTGAAACTGCCTTGCATGCGCCTGCAAATTCAGAAGTTCTTGCATGTCCTGCTCGAACATATTCGTGAAGATTGCGGTAGCCTGTGAATTTCTGCTTGCCGCCGCCATCTCCGCCGTCTTGCTGGCAATGGCGTCTTCACAGCCGCGAATCGTGAATACTCCATCGGCTCCTGATACATCAGGGAAAGCCACCGAATAGCGCATCCTAATGTCCGTGGCGTTCAAAGCCCCGAGAAAGTAGATTCCATCCTCATACCATGCAAAGACGCGGTTAGTTGCTCCCTGAGCGGCATTGGGAATGAAATCCACAGGAGACATCGGCTGGGAATTGAAATAGGTCGTGCCTGCAATCCTGTCCCATAAATCGCGTGGAGCCAGAAAATCCACAGGCAACTGTGGAGATGTGGAATCGGTCAGCGAAAGTGTTCCTTGTGGAACATTGAAATAGGTGGTTTCTGTTATCTGGGAACGGCTGCCGGATTGCATCAGCCTTGCCTGAACCTTGCGATATGCCTTGTTTGCGAAGTTCAGGAGCACCTGGTCCGTGAACACGTCTCCTTGAATGATTATAGAAACCACTCCATTTCCAGATGAAGCATTTGGAAGGGATGGCTGAACGTAAGTGAATGTATTGGCAGTAGGTACAGCAAGAACTGTCTGCGTTCCGTTGAAACTTGAGGTTGACACAGACTGCACCTGCACGATATTTCCGATTTGGAGGCCATGCGCCACCGTTGTTGTGATGGTCGTAATGGTGCCAGCGCGTACTGCCCCTGTAGGCCCGATGGGGATATTGCTCGGCACATCAGCATCAAGGAGCAATGAGCGTACAAGGCTGAAGACCTCCGCTCCTGAAGGATACGCCGATGTTGCGAGAACTGGGGACATTAGATTGTTCTAACTGGCTTCTCAACTTTCTCTGGTTTCGGAACCAATCCGAATGCTTCCGCTTTTTCCTTATCCAGAATTGCGCCACAATGCATACACACCGCAACTCCATACTTAATCTGGCCGGAACAAGCTGGGCAATCAACGGTTTCCTTCGCTGCAAAGGCCCATTCGCGCTCAACCTTCAATTCCGCCACATACCGCTTGAACTCCTGCGGGATATCGTCAATCCGGCCTGAACGCGCATATTCGGTGTCGCCAGCGCGGATACATGCCTCCATGTAAGCTCTGCGAACGGAACGCGCAGCCCTGAGTTCTTCCTGTGTCGGTGTATCAGACTTGGGAATGAAGCATCCCCGTTGCGTCATGCCTTCCGTGGCCATGATGTCTTTCACAACGGTTTCTACGGGCACAGGCACGGGAATCCGTTCGGCGTGCTCAATCCAGTAGTCCTTGAGCACAATCTTCTCGTCCATCTGGTCGTCGTACCATTTGCTGATGTATGGCTTATCCGCTGGGCAGGGCGGCATATCTAGCGCCCACGAATAGCTTCTCCTGATGTTCGGGAAGCCAATCGGGTCAATCGAGCAAATCTGTATTCTGTTTCCCACTGTTTTCTCCTTAACTGAACTTCGTTATTTCACTCATATCCGGCACCACTATATGGGGCTGTCGCATGACTTGCGAAACCGACATGTCGTTAATCCTGTCTACTAGCCTTTGCTGGCGAGCCGCCTCTTCCTTCTCGCGGCGCTGCTGTGCCGCTTCACGTTTGATTCGTTCCGGCAATTCCCGGTTTAATTTGGCCGTCGCTACAAGCGCATCACAAATCGTTTCGGTCAGCGGAACAAATGCCTTTGTGGTAGGAGTTTCGATTACCCGCACTAATTCGTATTCACCTTCTCGCGGGAATGGCCCTAAAAGCTCTATGCGCTTACCATTGAGATAGATAGTGAAATTCTGTTCCCATATTTCAGGACTGTCATAGTTTTCTGGTGGGCAAAGCATCTCAAAGACGTAGCGTTCCTTCGCCTCTGGATATTTGAGACGTTCTTCGCCGCCTATCCAAGTCATGCGGTCGCATCCGCGCATAACCCGGAAGAGGGGCTTGCCATTGGGTGCAAGCCCCCCTATTTCCCTAATGCGCTTTTGCAAGCGGAATGGAATGGGTCTAATCATCAATAGATACTAGTACTTCCAGTAAGTGGTAGGGCTAATGCCTTGATATAGCTACCACTTAGTGGATTTCTGTTGTATACCTGTAGCCCGGCTTTAAGGTAGAACATTGCCGTACTTACAAGCTGTGTACCACCCGAATACTGCGGCCAGATAATCTGGTCGCCAAACTTCACAAACCCCGTATCCGTGGCCACGATGCGGCCCCAGAAATCAAGATTCAGGAAGTCAATGCGGGTCCGGTCCTGGTGGATAGATTGGCGCACAGGGACGTTGCTCATCTTCAAGCCGCCCTGGTTGTTGAACATCAAATCCACTTCCTGGTTGCCGGATGGGTCCTTCCAGATTGCGGATTGGGTGATGGCCAGCGCTTCATACGCATCGGCTTGGGATGGGTGCATGTAAGCTACGAGTTTCGATGCTCCCGATTCAAAATACTTGTCTCCCAAATTGATGCGGATACGGTTGAGCGCTGCGCGGACAAATGCCGTGGTAAGCGCCGAAGAGTTGGCGTTTACCGATGGCGTAACGATGTTCGAGATGTTTGCCCGGTTCAAGCCCATCCATGTTCCGCTCGTGGCATCCGACTGATGGTACTGGATACCGAAGAGAGACGATTGAATGGTGAGTGTGCCAGTCAAGCCGCCGATAACGAGCAAGTCTGTGGCAATTGTTCCGCCCGGTGCCGCGTCAACCGTGATGGTATGCCCTACACGGTCAATGGCGGTTACGTTTGCGGAGCCTCGATTGGTGGTCAGAGCTGCGTTATATACCTGCACGTTCTGGCCAATCAAAACGAGTTCTTCCTTGAACCCATCCGTGGTCATTGTGAAGGTATTGGTGGATACGCTGGTAATGGTGCCAATGACGCCGTTGCCAGCCGTATTGAGCAGCATATCCTGCTGGGCGCGGAAGGCTTCGATGGACAAGCGCATAATCTCGCCAGTCACCGTCTTAACGCCGCGTTCCGCTCCCGTGGTGGCATACTGGGCCAAAAGCGTCCAGCTATAGCCGCCAGTGAAATAGATAGGCGTAAGAGTAGCCACGTTCCAGATAGGACCTGCTGTGGTGCCGAGGGCCACGCCATCCATGCTCACTTGCTGGAAAGTCCCTGAAATCTGGGTCAGCAAGGGTACACGGGTAGCGCGGTTGGAGGCGGGGTCGGCTTCCTGCTTTTCCAAAAACTGGAGCAGGGGCGTATCCACTTCCAGAAGTTCCGGGATGCCCTTTTCATAAACGATAAGCTCACGCTCAAGTGGTTGGGCGTTGGCTTCAACTGTTGCCATTTCGTTTTTCCTTTTCTAACAGGGCATCCGCTAAAAACTATCGAGCACCTAGAATCTTGTTCTCAAGGTCCTTGAAAACATCTTTCAGGTGACGAGGCCCGGTTGTGGCCGGAGTCGTGGATACAGCGGAGGTGCCTTGCGGCCCCGTCCCTGCATCCTTAGTAGTTTTTGCAATGGCCTGTTTCTTCTCGATTTCCGATTTGCCGTTCTGAATGATTCCGCTGTTCCACTCGGTAATGATGTCCTTCGCTGCCTTCGGTATGACGAGTTTGGCTCGCCGCAGAGAAAAGTCCACGATTGCCTTGTGATCAGCGATACCCATGCGGCCCTTCTCAGCATTTGAACGGTAAGTCTGAATCTGAGAAGTGAATTGCGGCTGGGCACCCAATGTTTCGATTGTCTTGGAATAGACTTCCCCCACCATGCGTTTCAACTGCTGTGGAGTAGCCTGCGGCACCGCTGTCTTCAGGGTTTTCTCGATTTCGCCCACCGTCGATTCGATGATGGCATTGTCGGTCTGTCCCCAGAAGGAATCAAATGCCGCTGTTTTGTCTGCCGTTTGTCTCTCTGCCGCTTCCCGGCGCAAGCGTTCTAATTCAGGATTGGCTTCCTGGCGTGGTGCTGGTGCCCCCAATGGCATCTGCAACGCCTGACTGACCATCTGAACGGCTTTGGCAAGTTCTGCATCTTGCTGGTTTTGGGCAATCATAAATGCATTGCTCAAAACCGGCGCAATGTAAGCTCTTGCCTGTTCCTGCCATAAACGCAGGTCGGTTTCGGCCAATATCTCAGGAAGTTTAGAAGCCAACTGCTGAAACGCCAGCGGGTCCGATTCTTTCAGGCTACTGATGAAGGTAGACTGGTCCTCTCGGAAACTACGCGAAAATTCCCGCTTGGTGTCGGCATCGTTTACCAGAGTTTCGGCATCTTCCACGGTCGGAAAGCGGGTCATCACTTCGCGCACGACCGAGAATTCGCCTAGTTCTGAAAACGCTTTCTCCCTGCCCAGAATGTTCCTCAGTTCGGGATGTTCCTTGAACAGAGGCTTGTAACGGGCAAAATCGCCGCTTGTTTCAGGTTGCTCCTCCAGATTAGGTTCTACTTCTTCTCCCGGTTCTTCCGCTGGTACCTCAGTAGGCGTTCCCTCGGGTGTATCCACCTTTGGCGGAGCCTCAGCCGGAATTACAGGCACCTTCGGTTCTTCGGTGACGACTGGCGTAGTCGCCGGGGCCGCAGCAGCCGCACTCGCTGCCGTCGAGAGTTTCTCGATTACTTCAGTGACGCTCATTTACTCTCCCTTTCCACCACTTGCGCCCGATGAAGGGGGCGAGCCTGGTTGTGGTGGTTCTTGGTGGGGTGGAGGCTCCATAGCTTCCGCTCCCGCCAAATCCGCTCCGGCACCCTGACCGGCTAATCCTTGTGCAGCAATGGCCTGCTGGAATTGCTGGGCCTTCTGTAGCTGCGAGCAAGCCTTCAAATAGGCTCGAACATTCTCGAATCCGGCTGGATTGGATGTTTGTGCCGTTGAACCTTCATCGCTAAGCATCCACGACTTTGCCGTATCAGCCGCCACGCCCAGATTGTATGATTCCGGGTCAGGCTGCACGCTGGGAATCAGTTGTGGCTGTGGTGGAGGCGGTGGCGGCATCCCCGGCTGCTGTGGTGGTTGTGGTGGAGGTTGAACTTCAGTTGGCTGTCCTTGCAAAAGTTGCTGAATGTCCCTATAAGTTTTCTTTCGCTGGTCCTCACCGGGAACTTCAATGTCCGTAACGCCCATCCTGCGGAAAATACTTTCAAGATTTACAGGTGTACCCGCCACTTGCATGAACAGTTCGTTGCCACTGTTGAAAAGAGTGGTCAAAAGCTGCCTGACATCCGATTCAAGCGTTGGATATTGGCTATCAAGCTCAGGATAGGCGATAACCTGCCCTTGCAAATCCTTGATGGAGATGAAATCGCTGTCGTAATCTCCTGCATCGTTCGTCTTCGGTATTTCTAGGTCATCTGTCCTGTTTTGAGCCACACAATGCACAATCTTGCCGTCCAGATTGGCTAGGAATAGTTGCAAGCGTCTCCAAGCCCGTCCTATGCGTCCCAAAGCCTGATTCCTTACGATGGTGATGCCAGTCGCTGTATCGTTTGAGCCTGTATTGCCGCCGAACAGGGCAGGAAAAGCCCCAGTGATGAATTGCGGAATCTGCGAGAAAAGCAGATTGATATAGCTCATCATCGCCTGCGAAGGTTCAACGGCGGGTGTGAACATGATTTTGTCGCGGATGCTGACTGAGCCTAACGATTTGGTGGGAGTGATGTTGCCCGCAGAAGCACCTTGTGAGTTCCGGGCCTCAAAATCGAGTGCATCCATATCTGCAAAACCTTCAGGTACGCCATACATGCAAATCTCAAAGAGCAGGTTAATGCAGTCATTCAGTTGCTCCTGAATCGGCAGGATGGCGCTGATTAAAGTCTCTCGTAGCTGTCCTTCTCCCGGCATCGTGTGCATGGTTTCCCACTTCTCGTCCATACACTCCGGCAAAGATTCGCAATACACATCGTTGAAGAAAACAACTTTGACGCCCTTCGGGAACATCGCCTTTAGCTGGCAACGTTTGCAGGGGGTCTGCTCAGTCTGACTATGCCCCGCTATTGAATTGAATGCCGCTGGCCGAATCCAAGCGCGGCGAAATGTCCCTACATCTTTCAGGACCGCGCCTGTATGACGCCCCGTCCCGAGGTATAGAACCCGCCGCGCAATCCGTTCATACGCCGATGCCGAGCCGCCGTCCGCATCGCCGCCTGCGGAACCATTGATGGCATCTTCTTTGTCGGGATAGGCCTGAATCACTTTGGCTTTGTGCAGGTCAGTAACCCAATCGAGGTATAAGAACTCATCCTGATTGTCGGCCCAACTTGTACGCTTCAGTTGCAAGCCCGGAACCACTGTAACTACTTCGCGGCCCCGAGGGATGTTTATCGTATCCGTTTTAACTGCTGCCGTAGCCGTTTCCGGTGGAATATCCTGCATTGGCTGGCCGCAATCAGCGCACGTTGGCTGAGTCTCCGTTGTGCCTTCCGCTTGCTGGCCGCATCCTGGGCATACCACCTGTGGCGGCCCAAGTGGAATCTCTTGCGCCTCGTAAACGTCTTTCTGGTCCTCGCCAAATCGCTCTCCATCGGTTACATACCGCACGTATCCGCCAAGAAAGCCGTCAGTGCACATGTAATAGGTGGCTTCATCTATGCGGTTTTGCCAGTCGTTATCCCGGTGAACTTTATCCACTACTTTGTCGCCGTTCTTGGCTGTGGATACATCGTTCTCGTTCGAGGGTTTGACCGGGAAGAAACGGGCCGCTGTGTTGTTCTGGCTGATGACGCTGCAAAGACTTAAAGCGTAGGGCTGCACAATATTGGTGACATGCTGGAAGTCAGGGTGGTCGAAGTCAGGACTTCCAACGGGAATTTGGCCTGGAGACATCCATTGGAATGTGTCGTTGTTGTACCACCAGTATTGCTCGCCACGGAAGAATAGCCGCCTCTTCAAAATCTCCTTCACTTCATAGCGGCGCGGTATCTCATCTTGCAACTCCATATCCATTAGGAGTTCCCACAGCGGATACCAAAGCTCACGCGGCAGATTCGTTGGGTCAATCTGCGGCGGCATCGTTGTGGGATTCGTGGCCATTAGTTGGAAACTACCGTCAATACATAAGGCCCTGCTCCAGCCGTTGCGTTCAAGCGATACCATGCATTCGCAATCGCTGGTGTCAATGTTTTCGCGGGCGCGGCGGCAGTCAGAAACGCCACGCTAAGTTTGGTCCAAGTAACTCCCTTATCGAGACTGACTTCCACATCACCGCTCAAACTTGTGATGGTTCCAGTGGCCAGAAATAATACGCTGAAATCTCCGCCAGTAGCGTCGGGCTGAAAGGTAAAGGCGTTCCCCGGAGTTCCAGTTGCTCCCGCCGCATCCACGATGAATGGAACATTGTTGGGAATGACATAAGGTGTATTGATTTGCGCCATCAGATTTTGAAACCTTTGCCTTTCTTGCCGCTGTGGTTCCAATGCTTTGCGTTTTCAGCGAAGGTAGCTCTCTTACGTACTGCGGGGTCGCTGGAGTTCTTGGCGGAAGCCAGTTTCTTTGCCGGAATCTTACTGCCTTGCTTTACGCCCAAATTTTTATGGAGCAACCCCTTGTGCGATGGCTTTATGTTGATTGCCATTTCCTCTCCTACTGAATCCTGCAAAAACTGCCTGCCTGAATTTGTAGCTGTACTGCCGCAGTGCTTTTTGCCAGTAAATTCACCGTTCCTGCGTTGGCCCCATTGATTAATGAAAAAGAGACTAAGGCATCAAAATTCGTTGCTGCCGTTCCGACAACTTGACCAAGAGATGTGCCATAGGCTGTCGCTACCGCGCTGTTGAATGCCGTGGCCGAACTTGGGTCATCCAGCCCATAGATAACCGTCGTTGGAGATGCCGGTCCAGTGAATTCTATATTCAGACCGCCTGTGGCCGCCGACTGGTAGTAAAGATGGCATTCTGCGGTATAGGTGGTATTGGCGAGAACTGGAAACTGGATGGTATTGCCTCCAGCTACGTTCGTGAATCCAGTTGTAGAATTTGTGTACTGACTAGTTAGAATTGTTGTTCCGGGGTAGTTCTGAGTTGACGGCCCATTCGCGCCAAAGTCCCAAAGGTTAACAGTGCGAGCCGCTGCCGTAGTTGCAGGCTGAAATTTGAAGTTATTCGTCGCCGCTGTGCCTAGCCAGAGATTAGGAAACGGCAAAGCTGTAGAACCAATGTCACCCACACCAGCAGCATTGGGAGTGAGCGCATTCAGGCCGACAAGCGGATTATTGTTGAAATTCAAATTACCAGTAAGGATGGACGGCCCACGAATGACATTTGTTGTCGTATCGGGGAAATTGCCAAGAACCCATGAATTTCCTGTATTGCTGTTCAACAGTCCGCCAGTTACGTTTCCCCCTAAATCATTGCCGACAACCTGCAACTGGTCCGCATTCACCGCCGTAACTTTGACTCCATAAACTTGATTTCCGCCCACCTCTACCGCATTCGATATGCGTGTCCCTGTAATCTGGATATGCGGTGCCGCTGCCGTGATATAGACTCCATGCGCGTCGGCGTTGTTCGATTGATTGTTGCCTAAGATTTTTGTGCCAGGTTCCACTGCAACTTCCGCAACATTGGCATTGTCTATCAGGATTCCGTTTAGGGCATTGTGCTTTACGTAGCCTTGAAATGAGATGGCCGTACCACCTGAAATATGAACACCGTTTGCCCCTGCCGTGATTATGGTAAGCGCGTTGTTTAACCCTGCCGCTGCTGCCCAACAATTTTTGAATTGAGCAAATATGGCATTGGCTCCCAACGTTGAATCGAATAAGATGCCATCACCACCACTTGTTGTATCAGCCAGAAAGGAATTACTGAAGAAGAGAAAGGATGGTAAAGTTCCGTAACTTCCTCCTTGATTGGTATTGCGGATAGTCAAACCATGCAAACCCCATGCAGAATCCCACTGGTCTACCTGAACGCCCTTTGCCCCCGTGTCGAGTATAAGATTCTGCACCGTCGTATTGTTAGCGGAAGAATAGGCGGAGTTTGCCGTCAGATAGGAACCGAACGTGTGATCGATGTTCACTGCTGACCCGATGTAATTCTCAAAACGATTATTATTGATAAAAACCGTGCTGCTATACAGGGAAACTCCATCGCCGGTAAGCTGGATGTCGGTGCCGAATCCCGTTGTGGAGCCAGACCCGCCAAAGTAATTATTCTCGATGATGGTGTGGACGCTGGCCGCGATCTTCACGGCAACCGAAGTTCCGCCAACCGCAGTCGTGAACCCGCACCCGCTAAGTCTGAAGCCACCTATTCCCGCTGCATTGATTGCCGCTCCCGAAGATGAGCCAGTCCAGTTTATCGTCGTTCCTCGCGAGCCGTCACATTCAAACCACTGCGATGTAAGCGGCGTGATTGTGGTAGAAACCGTATAATTGCCGGATGGAATCTTAATGTGCGTTCCAGCGCCACACCCGGCACTAGCAGCGGCAATCGTCGTGTATTGGACTCCATCCACAGTACATGTTTTATTAAAAGTTCCAGCAGTGTCGGTGCCCGTGAACGTTACATTGCCGGTTTCCGTATGCGTCCCGCTGAAAGTTCCTGTGATTGTTCCTGGCCCAACAAGATTCGTGGCATTCGTAGCCGCTCCCGCTGGCCGCAACTGAGAAACTCCCGCCGCGTTGAGCGTTGCGCCAATATCCTGTGAAGAACCTGAAATAGTGATTGTGGCCGTGAATTGCTGCGGCCCAAATCCCACGGGAGCTACAGGACCAGGAATAACCACCGTGAAAAGCCATTGCGTGGCGGCACAAGCCGGGCTGCAAGTGATAAGCGCATTTCCCCAAAGACTCATTAGGAAAGAACCATTCGAAGCCGTCGAGACAGGGCCAAAGCAATAGTTGGTTCCCGGATTATTGTTAACCTGCTGGCCAGCCACCATCGGATAGAGTGTTGCCGGAGTAAGGCAGGCTGAAACTGTCGCTGGATAATAAGGAATTCCGCTAGGGTCCGTGATGGTACCAGTTACGATAGTCTGATTTTGCGCGAAAGCCAGCGGAGCGAATAGAAGCAATAGCGCTGGCAGGAATCTCCTCATATTTTAAAACCTTTGGGCTTGTACTCGGAATCTACGGCGTTGGCCTTTTTCTTTTCGCTCATATAAATCGCAACGGCTTGCTTGTGGCTCTTAACTACTGGCCCTTTCTTGCTGCCGGAGTGCAGGTTCCCAGCGCCGAACTTCTTGAAAACCTTATCGTAGGGCATTGCTTATCCATCCACGCTTGCCGAGCCACCTGGGTCCATCAATACCGTCTGTTCGACTATCGGGCTGGCCGGTACCAAAGTAACGAGGATGTCCAGCTCCGATGGGAAAGGATTGGTGATCTGGACGGTTGGTGTAGCTCCAACAAACGTAGGACCCACGGTAGGATTCAAGTCATATTCCTTCAGGCTGATTGTCATCGAGCCGTCCAAGTTGATTTTGACGTTATCCAGGTGCATCACGGGGCCTTTTATCCTTTCAGGTTGTTAACGAGCTTCTTCATCTGTTTCTTGCTCGGCAATTCCTTTTTGTCCCAGGTGCTCTTTTTCTTGTTCTTGTCTGCTTTCAAGAGTTCCCGCATCAAGGCAACCGTAGCGTTAGCGTTTGTGCTCACGAGGCATCTCCTTCGTGCTTCTTAGCCGTGAATCTCTCAAGTTGAGACTTGTACTGGGAAGGGAGGATGCGAGGCCTCATAGAGGGTAAGGGCTTTGAAGCCTCGCGGGAGGGTAGCATCGGAAGGCCATTAGCCGATAAAAGGGCGTTATGAAGGTCGTAAACTTCTTTTATGAGGCGGATTCGTTCTTCTTCGAGAAAACGCTCGTGCTTTGACGTGGTTAACCAGCGCCAAATTGTGGCAATCATGCTGGCATAGTGTGGTTAACACGCAACAAAAGTCAAGCCTAAACTGAAACTCGGCGTCCTTTGAAGCGTTTAATGGGTGCTGGGAGTAGTGCGGGAGATTGCTTCTTTTGCAGTTCGAGCATGTACCGGATGCGGTGCGTCATGTCTGGCAAGCTTCCCCCTTGAACCATGAGTTGACGTTCTTCAGGCGTAAAAACTTGCCGGTTGATGCGTTCAGCCAGAGGAACCACGCTCGTCTTAATGTGAGATTTTAGGCTGTACCGGGCTGCGTCAATCGAGTCGTCAGACTCGAACTTTAGTACGTCTTCGAGATAATCAGGGTCGCGGACAGCCAGCGGCAACGTCTCAATCAGGTTCTCGCATTGCTCGGAAATCACCCATTGGTCGGTGTCGAGAAGGTCGTACATAAGGGACCACCCCGAAACCCGGTCGTTGTCAGCTCGCTGGCACATGGGGAAGCCTGAAAGCCGGAAAACGTCGGAAATCTGGTCGGCGATGGTGATGTAGTTTTCGCGCTTGGCGTAGGCATCTGGCGAGAGATAAACTGCCGCGAGGTCGTCATTCTGATTGTGCTGGACGATGAACTCTCCAAGCTGTTTGGGAGATAGATTGTTGCAAATAAGCTCCCTAAAGGTGAAGACACGCTTATCCTCCAGCCGGGCGTTCCAGTAAATAGCCGAGTTGTGCCCAAAGCCCCAGTCTATGCCAATCCAGCGCTGAATCCACTTATCGAACTGAGCGAAATTCCGTGGAACCACATGCCTTGACCGCTCGAAGTTAGTGAAGTACTGGCCAGCAAAGATGTCCCAATCACCATTGAGGAAGGCTCTCCGCATGTTGGCGGGGAGCGCCTGAAGGCTGGTTTTGTAAGCGACATCGTTGGCGTAGATGGGGTTGTCGGCTAAGGTAGCTCGGATGAAGTCGTAGTCGTTTGGCTCGTAGGGCTGGACGGCGATGTCCCATCCAGGAGGGACGGTATGGTCAATGAAGAGAGCTTTGACCCAAGCATGGCCAATGTTTCCGGGGTTAGTTGCCCCCGCCATACCAGGAGGACGGTTAGTCTTGACCGGACAACGATTTCTACTCGTAAGGAACTGCCATTGTTTAAGAGTGAAGTGAGTAAGCTCATCCACACCAATAAAGAAGAACTCACCCCCTTGATACTGGTACACGTCATTCTCATTCCGGCAGTATCCGAAATAGACATTTGAGCCATTAGGGAGGCGTAGGATTCGAGTGGATTCATTGTATTTCGCTCCTTGCGCGGCATAGAATGGCAAAACAAACTTCCGCATTGGCTCGATAATCGAAGATTCCAGCTCCCCATAGGTACGGCGCAAGAGCAGGCAGTTTACGCCGGGATTCTCAGCGGCTAGCTGGATAGCTTCTTCCATCAGAGCGCGTGACTTGCCGGGGCCAGCCGCCCCGCCAAACAGGCGATACTTGGCAGGGGAGATGTGGAACTCGATTTGACGTGGAAATGGCCTATAGGGAGGCTGTTCTAGCTGGAACTTTTTAGCCATGCAAGGCTAATTCTTTCTGGAATACCTCAATCTCACGAGCAATCAATGATTCCCAATCGACACCATCCAAACTGTCTACTTTGAAGCCATGACTGAAGAATTTCTCTTGCTTCTTGGCCTTTAGATAGAAATAGAATCCATCGGCTGGCACGTTGTCCGCCTCGAAAACCGGCCAAATTGCTTGGTCCTCCAATAGTATCAGCTCCATACCTTCGGGGAAAGAATGCGTTAGAAGGATGGCAGTAATTTCCACAAACTTTTTGTTCAGTTCCTTTGTCACTTGAAGATGCCCTTCACGAGTTCCTTCAGGAAGCCAAGAACGGCCACGGCAACGCCAAGCAGGAAGATGAACGCAGCAACGCTAAGAGCCAGCATTATCATAATTTAGCTCCACTTTGGCTAACTCGGATTCATCGTAAAGAGCAGGGAACGCCCCGCAAAGAAAGGCTGGAAGGGCCGCCCATATATCTTCCATCATCTTCTTTGCGTGAAATTCCAAATACCCATCTATGTTCAAAATTCGCCATCTAATCATTGCGGTTGCTCCCAGTAGGACTTCGCGCTAGTCCCTTCCACTCGTTCTTCTTCGATTGGTAATACGTCATCCCGTACAGGCTGATTTCTGATTCTGGCATGTAAGTCTCCGAGGGAGGGACGAGTGCGCCGTTTCGGAGGGTGTACGTTACGTACCCCTGGCACGTTTTCCGCATAATATGCTTCTCCATACTCAGCTAAAATCCTCTTCCGCTCCGCTTCCATCGCCGCCAGTTCTACCTTTGTGCGTCTCCCCGGCCTCTTCCTCTGCCCATCCTTCCAGTAAGGGACTGGCGGAAACAACGCATCCGGCGATTCCAAATCTATGTGCAATCTCTTTGCCAACGCCCGCCGCACCACCCCTTGCACCGTTCCCCAGCCTCGTACCTGCCTTTGCCGCTTACGCCCCTCGTATGGGTCTGACCCTTTTATCGCCAACTCAGCTTCCGCCATTTCCCGCAACGCTTTGAGCCATGCCACCGGCAAACGCAAAATAAACTGCTTCGTCTTGTCGTAGCCCCTATGCTGGCACAGCCTTTGCGTCATCAGTACCGCTCATCCTTCAGCCGAAACGTCCCATAATCTATCTTCGGCCCAGGCATCGAATCCAGCTTGAACCGCTTCTCCTGGCAACTCTGACAGTTGCAAAACTGCCAGCGGCTCTCCGCTATATGAATCTCCAGCGGCCTGTACTCCAGGCACTTCACTCTAGGATTCTGGTATACATTCATTTCAATCCCGCCTCTCTCGCAAAAGCGCATACTCCACACTGACAACTCCTAGAATGTTCCTGATACGCTGGCCTACCCCAAAAATTAGCAGGTTCTGGTGCTACCTTCCCAATCTTATCGGTAATCGGCGTTGCATCTACAACCGTTGGTTCTTCAAATAGCATCCGCCTAGCCGTCTCCGATACCGCTTCCCCTGCCTCATCCGCCTTCTTCTTCATTAATTCGTACTGCTCGTCCGTAAGACGAATTTGTAATACATGGGGCTTCATACCACCACTTCTACCTCGTTTTGTATTACAAAGCAAGCGGGAAAAATAAAAAATCAGCAAGTGACATGAGTGGTTTAACAGCCCTCCGCGCCAGATGGAACCAGCTTCAATTCTCCCTTACCCCCGGCACCCTACGCCCCTCATTTATATAGCGTTTAAACGCGCTGGCAGGCAATATGAGCGTACATCGGCGCTGTCTGGTAGGGAAATAGCCTAGGGCTTGGCTGCGTCCTATAAGGTCCATTATGACTACCTGCTTACTCATGGAATCAACGACTTACAAGTTAACGCTTGGATTTTGCTGCTGAACCGCTATTTAGTTGTGGTGTTGACGGGCAGAACTTCGGCTGTTTCTGGCAGGGCTTTTGCCTCTATAGGCATATTGTTAACTAGCACTTTTGCTCTGGGAATCGCCACGTTTACTTGCACATTTTGCGTGAAATTCCGGCTTCCTGATTCTTCGACAAACACAGTTTTATCAAGCACATACATCGCTGCCTTGAGGTTCTTCTTGCCTACATGATGTGCTACTGTTTCCACTGACTCGAAGGCGAGAGAATTCACGCCAAACTTCGCGCCGTCGGAAACAAACTTCTCGAACTCACATTCCTTGAGGATTGCAGCAACGGTGTTGTTTGTGATTGAGAGTTCGCGTGCGATTCGAGCTTTTGATTGGCCTTTAGAATAGCGGAGTACACATTCCATCTTTAAGCTGATTGGCTTGATGGACCTAGAGATTTTACGCTGGATAAAGCTTTCTTGGATGATTTGCTCGGGGATAGCGCTGGGATCGAGTTCTAGGCTATTGCTGGCCATGTTTTGCTCGCTCGTAAACATCGATGGCTTCGCTTAAAGACTGCCCTTTTATGCGTCTAATTGGGATTATCGTTGCTCCGACAAGTGCTGATGGGCCTTGTACTTGCGCCAAGTTAACTATATCGACTTGCTCTGCGTCTGCGAAAATAATGTATTGCTTGGCAGGGTCCAGCTCCACCAACATCAGCGATTCGACATCACAAAGCGTTGTTTTAGCTCTGGCCATGCTGCCTCGCGTACCAATTTGCTTCTGCTCGCGCTATGTTCGGGTTTTGCTGCCAGTAGGCTTGGCCAGGATAATCCTGGAATGGCAACGTATAGCTGTGCTGGCCGCTATGTCCTTTGGTATCATTGCAAAACAAGGATTGCTCGTCAGGAACGCTGTCGGCCATCATTTTGACGTTGCAAAGCTCGCCCATGCTCAACTCCACCTGTGAGCGTGATAATAGGCAATTGCCTTGCTAAGTGATTCAATTGCTTGCTCGAAGGAGCTGTGACGCTCGTAAGTCGTGCCTGGCAATACTTGCAGCGGATTCCAGCTTGGCCGTATTAACAACCAATCGCCTGTTTGCTGGTTTTTGCAGATTCTGGCCATGCTCCGCATCGTAACACTCTTGCTGGCCAGTTACAAGGGTTATTTGCTGCTGGTGGCCACACAATCGCTCCTCGCTCGACGATTTCCACAGGGTCTAGTACGAAGTATTTTGCTATGCAACGTATTATTCGCTTGACAACGTATTTGCCGTTTGCTATTGTGCTCTGTGTAAGGAGAAACCAAATGGAAAACCCAAAGGTAATTCTAGCTCACGCCACTGCCTACTGTGATGAACAATGGGGTATTGCTGAGAACGACCCCGAAAATCGGTTGACGCCAGAGCAACGTAAACAGGAAAGCCAAATCTGGCAGACTGCTGCTAGCATACTTGATTCTCTTGCGCAGGCCAGTGAGTTGCCACAGCCATGAAACACGATACAAAAGGTGCTGACAGATTCAGGGTTTGCTACCTGGATAATCACGAGGAGCGGAAAGAAATGTTCGTGTACGCTACAACGCTCAAGCAGGCCTTCATTAATGCCAAAGAATTGCTCAACTCCAAATTCGGCCAGAATTACCTCATAACAGATTGCCGCTTAGCTCCTGATTTACCGATGCCCAGCCAAGAACAGGAAAATAATTATGTTGCATGGTGTCGGTTTTCTGCCCAATCTATCCAAACCTGCGATTCTGATGCTCCTGGGGCATTTAAGGTCTACCGCTGGCCATTAGCCCCTAAGGAGCCAAAGTAATGGGCGCTCTTAAGTCTCCGGTTTGCTCGCAAGGCCATAAACTCAGCCCAACTACCACATTCAAAAGGGCTAATGGCCAGCGGGAATGTAAGATTTGCTCGATGGCTCGCTCGAAAGCTTGGCGAGAGTCCCGCAAAGAACCAGCCAAAGCCTAGCCCTTATAAGGAGGGATTTGCCCATGCTCGATAAGCTGCAACTCATTGATTGGTCAGAACGTTATCCAGAAGAATCTGCGCTAGAAATAGCTATCCGCCAATCAACCGTTTGTCCTTGCGGTAAGCCAAAACAGATTGGTGAGCCAACTTGCGGCCATGTTATTGGCCTTCGCTCGCATGATGAGACGCCACAATGCTGTTGCAATGCCTCATGGTTGGATTTGAATATTGATGATTGCCCAATTCATGGGCTAAATGGAAAGAGAGAAAAGTTAGTGACCAAAAAGCAGAGATTGAATGTAGCTCAAAAGACTCTAGCGTTTGCTGCTGAACATTGGCCTATCGGGGAACTGGGGCAATTTACAAATTTCCGTTGCTCTTGTGGAGCTGTTTTGCAGGGCGTTACGCAATATACCAGAATCATTTCGTGGAAAGAACATATCCGCAATCTAAATATACAGCAGGCCAGCGAATCCACCACAGGCCAAAAAGGTGAAAAATGACTAATAGATTCAATGAGTTAATGAAAATTTTGCTGGTGCTAGCAGCTTTGGTTATTTGCTTTCTAATCGAAAGAAGTCTGCCATGACGAACATCCACGATAGGCCGCTCGCCGTTGACGGTCTTACTTCATACAGATACAAGGGGCGTTATGGCTGGATTATGATTGGCGCAAAAAATGAGGCTGATGCGCTCCGCGAAGCTGCACGAAATACGACCGAGCCTATCCACATCTTGAATCTACAGGTTTGGAATGGTCGAAACTACCAGCAGGCCAGCGAATCCACCACAGGCCAAAAGGCTGTGAAATGAGTGATTGGATTGCATATATTGAACCTCTCGGCTATGTAGAATCTATTTGCAGCTTTGACTGGCGAAGCTCTCACCGATCAAGATTTAGAACGAATTGTGGACTAGCCACGCGCAAAGAACCAGCCAAAGCCTAGCTCTTATAAGGAGGATTTGCCCATGAAAATGACGATTGGCAATATCAAGCGGGAACTCAGGACGGTAGCGCCGATGATTGCCCCGCAATCCGCTGGCCTTTGGGGAGATATGGTGTGCACGACCCTTCAAAACATTGAACTCGGCTGGAATGGCGGGCACCGCATGAGCGAGGGCGTTTTCAATCAAATGCATGAATATGGCATGGACAAAGTTGCACACGCCGCAGACCGCAGAGAAGCATTGCGTCAACGACAGGCCAGCAAATGACGCGCTATCCACGAACAGATTTGCCGGCAGTAAAAGGCGACCCGTATATCTCTGTGAAAATATCGGTGAGTGATGACAGTTTTGAGTCTACATTCTCGATTCCAGTGACCGCCACGCCAGAGCAAATCAATTCCTTCACGAAGTCTTGGCTAGGTACGTTAGCAGAAGTCATTAAGTTCCCTAGCCAGCTGGCTAGGGAATCCCCCACAGGCCAAAAAGGTGCGAAATGAGCCATGAAGATAGATTAGGTCATATCGTGACGCAGGCGGATATTGAAGCGGCGCTGGAAATTAAAGATGGCCTTAGGTATTTGCTGAATCGTATCGCGGCACTGGACGACAAATGGAAGCAGAGAGCGAAGAAGTTCCGGCGAGTTGGTTCACCTCATGCGGCGGCAGTAGTTGATGATTGCGTGCGAGATTTGCGGCGAGCGTTTCTAGAAGCGTTCCCAGCCAAGGAGGACTTTACCTGATGAGCAGGCATGTTGCTGGCTGGCTGTTCGATAGAAAGGAAAATTAGTTATGACTGAATACGAACAATATTGTCTCGGCTGTGCTGGGCATCTTAGCGCTTCTCGGGATGGACTGGAAACTTGTACAAGGCAGGATTCCCGTGATTAGCCACCCTCGCGAACTGTGCGTACTAGCGCTCATACTTGGAAGTCTCACAATGTCAGGCATCGGCTGGTACAAGTTGCATCACTATGACGCGCTACACTTCCAATCCCTTAAGAAGGAAATTGTTTACGGAAAGACGTTCCGAAACGAAAAGGTGGAACTTGATGGGAAGTCATTTCAAAAATGTACGTTTACAAACGTGACATTTGTGTTTCACGGCCTAGCTCCATTTGACTGTGAAAATTGCCTAATTAATGGCTCCCGCTGGGTAGAAAGCGATAGTGATTCGGTTGCTGGCGCGTGGCTGCTGATGAAGTATATGGATTTTGTAAAACCAGATGCCCCCTTATACAAAAATGATTCTGGCGGAAATCCCGCACCTGTTCCTGATACGCCGCATGATTAGGCAGCATCTTGCACTTTGGCTGTTAGGTGTTTGTATTCAAGGTTTGGAGACAGAATTAGCTTGATGAGCGTATCGCGGAAAAGGAACTGATTCTTGCGGTTATTGAAGCGGAAACACATTTCGTCAAGGTAGGCAGGGAGATGCTTCGCAGAAACTTTATGCCATGTCCCCACAATGCCGCGCTTGAGCAGGGAACTAAAAAAGAACCAAGATTTCGTCTGCGTCAGCAAGGATGCTTTCATAAAGGCACATTTGGTAGGCATTGAAATGCTGAGCGAAGGCTCGGATGTTAGGGCAAAAATAGTTAAAGGCTACAAGGAGAATCCCAATGACTGACCCAACCGAACGCCTCGAACACTTCGCTACCAACGACACGGCCCACGGGGGTGATTGCGAAACACCCCGTGATGCTCTTTGGCAAGGCGATGAACTGGATGAAATGGCTGAAGATGTGGAGCAATACTTAGATAGTTTGCCATACGATGAGCCAACGCCCGACCAAGCTATGCGTGATGTGCTGGCCCACCTCTCCGCTGTTAAACGCTTTGGACTGGCCCTGCAGCAGCTAGGCCGTCCGTGTGATGCGAAAGGCGATTCCAATGAGAGATAGTTACGATTTGCTACATTCGTGGGGCTGGAGACATATGCTACGCGATTGGGAGTGGTCCTACATGTGGGATGATACTTTCGCTTGCAGGATTCGCCGCTACATTACGCAGAGGCAGCCATGAGTGAACTAGCTATGTTCCTTGCTGGCCTCTCGCTAGGCTTTGGGCTTTGCTACTGGCGCTTGAGCTATTGGCGCGACAGGGCGATATGGGCTGAAACGCTTGAAGATATGCGTGTCTGGGCTGACCAGCAACGCCAAACCGACTGGCTTGAGCATCTCTATAAGGGTGATAAATGAAGCATTTTTATTGGCTTTCATGGATTCAGCCTACCGAGGATTACCGCCCACTCACAGACCCTCCAAATGTTGCCGTATTGGGTTGGTGGTGCTCTGGATATGACAGCGAGGATCACGCAACGCTTTGTGCTGGTGTATGGGCGAAATCTGAACCTGCCGCCAAAAAACATATCCAAGAGGATTGGCCCGAAGCGAAAGAATGGCGTTTCTGTGAGCAACAAGAGAGCAATTTCATTCCAAGCGACAGATTCCCATTGGAAGGATGGGCAAAAGAAAGATGGGAATACCATCGGAGTTAGCTATTGCCGTCCCAGCACGGCTACCAAATGGGCCTGAAAGTTGGTCCCCTATGTCCATCAAAGTCACCAAACATACTATCCTTCTGTGCAACTTCTGCGGTACCGGCCAAGAACTCGAAATCGATGGCAAAGACTGGCTGGAACTCCGCTCCATGACCAAACGCAAGGGAAAGCACTCCATAGACCATGCTTGTCCGCTTTGCTCAAAACGAATAGCCGAATTAAAGCCAAAATCTACTTGATATTTTAGTTAATCCTGTTACGCTCTGCCTTACGAGCCGCCGAGCGGTTTCTGAACTCGGGCGGAATTGGGGAAGTGGGTGCCCATACACTCACTTCTCCTGCTCTTATGGGAGGGCGCATTGTCCTGGCACGCTTCAGGCTATATAAAGAAACTCACACAACATAAAGATGGAACAAGACTCAGTGCTCGCGAAAAACTGATTCTTTTTGTGCTGGCCGATAGCCATAATGAGGACCGAGGAAATTGCGCGTGGATTGGAATTGAGAAAGCTGCTCGGGATTCGCTTACATCCCGGAGCCGTTTCATTGAACTACTCGGACGGCTAGAATCGAAGGGTACTATTCGCATCCAACGCCGAGAAGGACAATCCAACCTTTACTTCTTCCCAGACCTACCCGTCCGAGAATCGGACCCCCCACCAATACGGAAATCGGACCCCACCCGTCCGATAGCTACAGGACCCCACCCGTCCGATAGCTGTCGGACCCAAGCCTTTAGTGAGCCTTTAGGAACCATTATTCAGCCGCTGAATGAGCGGCCTCATGTAAATCTAGTTATTCAGGCCATAGAAGAAAGCCGAAGAACGCACGAACCAGCAGATGAGATTATTAAACGATTACGAGCACAAGGTTGAGGGAAGTTGGGGCTATGTCTGGAGGATGGCGTGACTCAAAAGATAGACGAATATGAAGTCGTAGACCCGAAGCAGCTAGTATCTTGCTGCGAGTTCACCGTTGATTCACAGTCCTTTGACCCTTCATTTGCTGGGCCAATCAGCATACGCTTAGAGCCAAAACGCATGGGTGTTCGCTGGCTCGGGCAAAAAGAGTGGGTTTACATCGAATGGCACGAACTCATGGTGTTTGCTGACAATCCAAGCCAAATATTCCGCCAGATTATCTCTGATATGAAAGAAGAGGCCCGCGAAAAGGGATTCAATGAAGGTTTGCAGGAATCAGCTAAGCCAGCGCAAGAGCAAGAAAAACCTAAAGTCACGAGGTTTATCTATGAGCCAAAACGCGCATGAATGTAAAGTGATTTACGACCCAACAGTAGCCGCTAGGCCGTGGACGCCATACTGCCTGACCTGCCAAAAGCTAATCGGCGCTTGCCAATCCCAAGCCGATGCCGAATCGGTAATGAACAATCATTTACGTTGGATGGAGTTGCGAGATAACTATGAGAACGCCAGAACAAAAGAAACGCCACGCTGAAATGGAACAGAACGCTCGCGATTTTGGGAGAGTAAAGCAGCGCCCATCCGCACATTTTAGGCACTGGCTGCGTTTCTGGAGCCATGTGGACAAGACTCCTACGTGCTGGAACTGGATAGGTTGTGCAGATAAAATTAGGGGATATGGCCAATTTAGTATTTGCTGCGTTACTCAAGATGCCCACAGGTTCTCCTATTCAATGTGCAAGGGACCAATTCCTCTTGGCTTAACCATCGACCATCTCTGCCGTAATCGAATTTGCGTCAATCCAAGTCACCTAGAGGCAGTCACGATGCGGGAAAATATATTGCGCGGTACAAGTCCTTGCGCCAACCATGCGAAAGCTACTCATTGTGCGAAAGGACATCCATTTAGCGGAGACAAT
>Ga0137412_10000253_pt1 | contig 35612 bp, 28 predicted proteins | sample CZODoug2_1_16fun_FD_122160 | JGI IMG/M metagenome (GOLD analysis project Ga0137412, IMG submission 122160) | Vadose zone soil fungal communities from Angelo Coast Range Reserve, California, USA - CZODoug2_1_16fungal (Hybrid Assembly) | ecosystem: Environmental > Terrestrial > Soil > Vadose zone...
AATGCGACCACTGCCGACGGCCTGCCGATCCTGACGGTCGCGGTGCTCGCCGGCACTTCTTCGTCCGTGGAGGCTCTGCGCGCCGCGGGTGCTCAGGCCACGCGCCCCGACCGGCGCGGCAACTCGGCGCTGCTCCACGCCGTATGCGTCGGCCGGGAAGACATTGTCCTTAGCATGCTGGCGCACGGTGTCTCCCCGGAGGGTCGTCGGGAGGATCCCGAGTCGCCGGTGCTCGCGGCTGCCAAGGCCGGGCACGGCGGCATCCTGCGGGCGCTGCTCGCGGCGCACGCGCAGCCCGATGTCCGTGACGAGCACGGCACCAGCGCGCTGATGCTGGTGGCGCAGACTACCGACTCGGACTCGCTGGGGCGGCTGCTCGACGCCGGCGCCGCCACGGAAGGGGTGGACAAGGCGGGTCGCACCGCGCTGTGGTATGCGGCACATGCCGGCAAGCTCGAGGCCGCCCGGCTGCTCCTGCAGCATGGTGCCGGCGTCGACCACGCCGATACCGCCGGGGAGACCGCGTTCGCGGCCGCCTGCGCTGCCGGGGCCACTGGGATCGTGGATCTCATGCTCGCCAAGGGCCCGCGGCTCGAGGCGCGCACCGTGCGCGGCGATACCGCGCTGCTGCTTGCGGTGAACGCGGGCGCGGTGGAGGTGGCCGAGAAGCTGCTCGCCCAGCACGTCGACAAGGACACGCAGAACGAGTTCGGCGACACGGCCCTCATCATCGCCAGCCGCAACGGCAATACGGCTCTGGTGCAGCGCCTGCTGAGCGCCGGCGCCAGCACGCGGCTGCGCAACAAAAACAAGGCCAGCGCTGCGGACGTAGCCCGGGCGCGCGCCTTCACGGCCATCGCCGACCTGCTCAAGAACGCCTGAGGCCGCGACTCGCGACCCGCCATTTTCGGACCTGAATCTGCGGCCTTCGGCGTCCGAATATGACACCGGCACGCTGGGGGGAATCTGACCAGCGGTGACATCAACGACCGCGCCGAGATCACCGGGCTCGCGTGCGTGCTGGCGGGGGGACGTGCAGCCGCGTGCTGCATACCTTTGTCGGCATCATCGCGCCGACCCGCACGACGCTCGCAAATTCAGTCGCTTAGCGCTAATAGGAGATCCTCTGTCTAACTGATCACTGCGTTGTACGACCGCCTTTCTGTACAATTCCGCTCGCAACCCATGCCTGGGTGGCGAAATCGGTAGACGCAAGGGACTTGAGAAAATTGAGCACCCGGCGCGGAAACGGCCGGCGTGAATGGGGTCAAATTCGGTGGAACAGGAGCACGTCAAGGTGCCTGCAATACCGAGCTAAGTCCTGGTCGAACGCTTACTGCGATGCGAGCTCTCGTCTCATGCCCGGCCAGGGAAAGTGTAGAGACTTGACGGCCCCTGCCTAATCCGTGCGCACAAAACGAGTGTTTACGGGACGGCAAAGGTAAAGTCCAGACCACAAATGCACGCGAATGCGTGCAGCAGCGAAAGCTGTAGTGGTATGAAAATCCCTTGGGGGAAACCCCATGCCGGTTCGAGTCCGGCCCCAGGCAGATCTCAGTGATGGAACGTCGCATCCGAGACTCGATGATGCGGTCCGGGCAGACTCCTTGTAATTGTTGACTGCGTCGTATCGCTGTAGACGTGGCAGGCACCACTGCAGTTGGCCAGCTCACTGGCGGTGTAGGTGACACCCTTGATGGTCCTGGGGTGCGCTGCGGGCTTGAAGTCCTTCGCATGGCAGCCGGCACAGGTGCCGGCGTTCGCCGCCGAGGGGTAGGGCACCTTGTCGGTATCGGAGGTGTGGCAGCTGGTGCAGCTCAAGGCGGCGCGATGCGCACCCGGGTACGCGGCGCTGGTGTGATGGAAGCGGATGAGGCTCCAGTCCGGGAAGCTGTGACAGGTGGCGCAATCGAGCCGGGTGATCATATGCCCGGGGGACATGCCGACGGCGCCGCCGTTGTTGTGGCAGCTGGCGCAGCCGCTGATAAAGCCCGAGTGATCGATCCTGGCGGGTTTCCAGGCAAGCGTGCCGTGGCAGACATCGCACTGCTGGGTCGTCGGGATGTGGGTGCGCGGCATGCCGATGGCCTGCACGGAGTTGTGGCAGGTGCTGCAGGTATGCGCGGCGACGGAGGCGTGATCGAAGCGCGCCGGCATCCAGGCGTTGGTCGTGTGGCAGCTGTCGCAGCCGGCCTTCGTGGGAAGGTGGCGCGAGGGCTTGCCGCTCGCGATGACCCCGTTGTGGCAGCTGACACAGGTGCCGCGCACCTGGGTGTGATCCACCGTTCTCACCGGCAGCCAGGCGAGCGTCGTGTGACAGCTCTGACAGGAGTCGGTGGTCGAGATGTGAGTTGGCGGTTTGCCGCTGCCGCTCGCGCTGGTATGACAGCTGACGCACGCGGTGCCCGCGACGCTGGCATGGTTGAACGGTGTGCCCGGCGCGGTGGCGCCCGGTGGCACCAGCGCACGCCCGGCCGTGCCCGCAACAGGCGCGACCACGGCAGGCCCCGTCCCGGGGCGCCCGGCGGCACCCACGCCGGCGCGGGCGGTGAGGCCCGTGGTGGGCTTGGTAGCGCTCGTCGTCACGGTCGCCCTCGGCCGCACGGCGAGCTTGTCGCGCGCGTTATGGCAACCCGATCCGCCGCAATCCCGGCCGGCGTAATGACCGGCGCCCGGCCGCGTCCACAAGCCACCGTTGGTCTTCCACGTCATGCCCTTCTCGTGGCAGCTCATGCACGTCATCGAGACGACGTAGGCGTGCTTCATGACGGTGCCTGAGAACGTCGTGAACACGGTCGGCGAGTGGCACAGCTCGCAGGCGATCTTGCCGGTGCCGTTGGGCGGATTCGAGGGAATGTGTCCGGTGGGCCCGGAGGGCGGCTGTTTGAGCGTCGGCGGCACCATGTTGTAGAAGCTCAGCCCGTAGGCGTGGCACAGCGCGCAATTGTTGGTGATGCCCGCATGTCCGGGCGCACCCATCACATAGGCACCAAAGTTGCCGGCGGTCGTGTGGCACACGGCACAGGCCGCCGTGGTCGGAATGTGCGTGGCCGGCTTGGCGCTGCTGCCCATCTGATTGGTGGCAAACGTCGGTGTGGTCGTATGGCACCCGCTGCACTCACCGCTGGTCGGATGGGCCTTGTCGTATGCGGTCGGAAGCGAGTCGCCCCACGCGGTCGCGGTGCTCGCCAGCATCCCCATGTACGGTGCACTCTGGTGACAGGTCGTGCAGGGGCCCACCCCCGCCACCGTGGTGTGGCCGGCGACCGAGAGCGTCGGCGTGTTGACGTTCGCCGTGCCGAGCTTGAAGCCACCGGCGTTCACATTGCTGGTGGTGTGACAGCCCGAGCCGTTGCAATCCAGGCTCCCGAAGGGAATGTGATTGCCCGGGTTGGTGACGATCGTGATGTTGGCAAAGGTCCCGGCGACCTTCGAACCGTGGCAGGTGAGGCATCCGGTCACGCCCTGGTGCGTGCCCGTGACGGAGTAGAGCGCGTTATTGCCCACGGTCGTGTGGCACTGGGCGCACGGTGCCGTGGTCGGAATGTGATTCGCGGGCTTGGCGTTACCTGTCTGGTCGGTCGCGAACGTGGGCGTCGTGGTGTGGCAGCCGTTGCAGTCGCCACTCGTGGGGTGGGCCTTGTCGTATGCGGTGGGGCGCGAGTCGCCCCACGAGGCCGCGGTCCCCACCATCATCCCCAAATAGGGCGCGCCCTCGTGACAGGTCATGCAACCCGTGACCGCCGCCGCCACCGTGGTGTGACCGGCGACCGTGAGCGTCGGCGTATTGACGTTGGCCGCTCCGAGCTTGAAGCCGCCCGGATTCACGTTACCCGTGGTGTGACAGCCCGAGCCGTTGCAATCCAGGCTCCCGAAGGGAATGTGATTGCTCGGGTTGGTGACGATGGTGACGTTGGCAAAGGTCCTGGCGACGGTCGAACCGTGACAGGTGAGGCAGCCGGTGACGCCCTGGTGCGTGCCGGTGACGGAGTAGAGCGCGTTATTGCCCGCGGTCGTATGGCACTGGGCGCAGGGCGCGCTGCTCGGAATGTGGTTCGCCGGCTTGGCGTTACCCGTCTGGTCGGTAGCGAAGGTGGGCGTCGTGGTGTGGCAGCCGTTGCAGTCACCGCTCGTGGGATGGTTCTTGTCAAACGCGGTCGGACGCGAGTCTCCGGCCGTGCTCGCGCTGCTGGCCAGCATGCCCATGTAGGGCGCGCTCTCGTGACAGCTCATGCAGCCCGCAACCGCCGCCGCCACCGTGATGTGGCCGGCGACCGTGAGCGTCGGGTTCGCGATGCTCGCTGTGCCGAGCCTGAAGCCGCCGGGGTTCACATTGGTCGTGGTGTGACAGCCCGAGCCGTTGCAATCGAGGGTGCCTATCGGGATGTGGTTGCTGGGCGTCGTCACCATGGTCACGTTGACGAAGGTCGTGTTCACCGTCGGGCCGTGACAGGTGAGGCACCCGGTCACACCCTGGTGGGTGCCGGTGACGGAGTAGAGCGCGAAGTTGCCCGCGGTCGTGTGGCACTGCGCGCATACAGCCGTCGTTGGAATGTGATTCGCGGGCTTCGGGGCTGTGGGGAGCAGGTCCGTTCCAAAAGTGGGAGTCGTCACGTGGCAGTTGCCGCAGTCGCCCGTGGTGGGGTGCGTGGCGTCGTACGCGGTCGGACGAGAGTCTCCTCCCGGGAGCGCCGTGCTCGGGGTCATCCCCATGTAAGGCGCGGTCTCGTGACAGGTCGCGCAGGCGGCCACGGCCGCCGCCACGGTCGCATGGCCGGCGACGGTGAGCGTGGGATTCGAGATGTTCGCGGTGCCGAGCCTGAAGCCCCCCGCGTTCACATTCGCCGTGCTGTGGCAGCCCGAGCCGTTGCAGTCGAGGCTGCCGATCGGGATGTGATTGGCGGGGGTACTGACGATCGTGACGTTGGCGAAGGTCCCGGCGATCGTCGAGCCGTGGCACGTGAGGCAGCCCGTCACGCCCTGGTGCGTACCGGTGACCGAGTAGGCGGCATAATTGCCCGCGGTGGTGTGGCACTGCGCACAGGCCGCGCTGGTCGGAATGTGATTCGCGGGTTTGCCGGCTGCAGTCACGTCGCTGAGAAAAGTCGGTGCCGTAGTGTGGCAGGTCGCGCAATCGCCGCTGATCGGATGAAGTTTGTCAAGCGCGGTCGGACGCGAGTCTCCGGCGCTAGTCGCGCTGCTGGCGAGCATCCCGATGTAGGGCGCGCTTTCGTGACAGCTCGTGCAGGCGCCCACCGCCGCCACGGTCGCGTGACCCGCCACGCTGAGGGTGGGATTTGAGATGCTCGCCCTGCCGAGGATGAAGCCGCCCCCGCCCGGGTTCACGTTACCCGCGGCGTGACAGCCCGAGCCGTTGCAATCGAGGGTGCCGATCGGGATGTGATTGGCGGGCGTCGTGACCGGAGTGACGTTGAGAAACGTCGTGTTCACCGTCGAGCCGTGACAGGTCAGGCACCCGGTCACACCCTGGTGCGTGCCGGGGGAAGAGTAGAGGGCGTAGTTGCCCGCGGTCGTGTGGCACTGGGCGCACGGTGCACTGGTCGGAATGTGCTTCGCGGGCAGGGCGTTGCCCATCTGATTGGTGCTAAAGGTCGGCGCCGTCGTGTGACAGCCGCTGCAATCGCCGGTGGTCGGATGGACTGCGTCGAATGTGGGGCGCGAATCCGATGCCGTAGTGGTGCTGGCGAGCATTCCCATATAGGGCGCGCTCTCGTGACAGGTCATGCAGGTCATGCCCGCCACGGTGGTGTGGCCTGCGACGCCGAGCGTCGGGCTTGCGAGGCTCGCCGCGCCGAGCTTGAAGCCGCCGGCGTTCACATTCGTCGTGCTGTGGCAGCCCGAGCCGTTGCAGTCGAGGCTGCCGATCGGGATGTGATTGCCGGGCGTGGTGACGATGGTGATATTGGCAAACGTTCCGGCCACCGCCGGTCCGTGACAGCTGAGGCACCCGGTGGCCCCCTGGTGCGTGCCGGTGACCGAATAGGCCTTGTAGTTGCCTGCCGTGGTGTGGCACTGCACGCACGGCGCACTGGTCGGAATATGGTTCGCCGGCCGCAGCGCGCTGCTGCCGAATGAAGTCGTGCCATGACACACGCCGCAATCCCCGGCGCTCTTGGGGGGATGGTTGGCGTCGAGCGCCGCCGGCGGGCGCGAGTCGCCCGAAGTGGTGTTGGTACTCGGGTGCATCCCGAGGAAGGCCGCTGTTTCATGGCAGCTTGCGCAGGTGAGCGCCGTCACCGCCAGATGGTTGATGAGCGTTCCGGCCCAGGTCGTGAAGTTGGTGCTCGAGTGGCAGCCCTCGCACGGGGTCGGGGGCGTGCCGACCGGAATGTGGGTCGCGGGCATGCCGGTCGCCGACACGCCGTTGTGGCAGCTGGCGCAGTTGCTGGTTACGCCCACGTGGCTGAACATCGCGCCGCCCCAGCTGAGCGTCGTATGGCAGACATCGCACTCCAGGTCGGTGACGATGTGGGTCGGTCCCTTGCCCTGTGCCTGCACACCGTTGTGGCAGGTCGAGCAGCTGCCGCGCACCTGGGTGTGGTCGAAGTTGACCGCCGGGTTCCAGGCGATGGGTGTATGGCAGCTGGCGCACTGGTCGGTCGAGAGGATGTGGTTGGCGGGCTTGGCGGTAGCGCGCACGGCGGTGCCGACGCCGTGACAGGCGGCGCAATCTCTCGGGGTGCCCTGGAACATGGCGTTGGCGTGACAGGCCTCGCAGGGCAGGTCGCGGTGCTGGCCGATGAGCTCGAAGCCGGTCGTCAGATGGTCGAAGTTCAGGCGCGTCGGCGCGGCGAAGGCCTGCGGCAGCAGCCCGAGGAGGAGCAGCACGGCGAGCGCGCGCACACCCCAGGGGCGGCGCTGCCTCGTAACCGCATCGTGCGGTATGTCTGTCCAGACACTCATGTTCCCCCCCGATGCATGCCGAGCTAGCCGGCGCGCATGTCGTCCATTCCAACAGTCGCAAAATCAGCTGCGCGTGAAGGCGACCCCAACGCTGCTGCGATGAGCTGTAACAAAATTATGAGCCCCCCAACCACACGATCACGTACTCGAAGCGCAAGCGCGCGCGAGGGATCACCATACACATCATCCGCGCGGCGGTAACGTGTCTCGGGCTCCCGACAACGATCGTCTCAGGCAACAGACAAACTGTCGCCAGCTGCCGTCATGAATTTGCGGCGCTGATTTAACTTCTTCGCGAACTGCGACGCCTGACCGCGACACTTGCATCTTCGGCGAAGTACGAGAAGAGAAGTTGTGGGCTCGCTGGCGATGCGTCGAATGCGCGCTCATGTTGGAAGTGATCCGTAGATAATGACTCACACAGTCGCGATTCTTGCGCGGCGCAACGCTCGATGAGCGCACGCTGCGCGACTCGCACGGCACGAGGCTCAGTGCAGATGCCCGCGACGCACGCTCATCGAATCGATCGCGTCGCGCGGTGCACTGATCTGGGGGGGGGATTCGCGCCTGGGTTGACTGACGCGGATGAGCGACACGGGGGGTGTGGCGATAAGCTGCTGAATTTGCGAGACTCGCGCGCCGTGCTCAGGCACACGCCTGGGCGTGAGCGAGCCGCAGCATATTTCATGCACGAGGAGCACCTGGATGTTGAGAGCCTGCACCTGTGGCGGGGTGACCGTCACGTCCTGCGGGGGGTCGGCTTTTCGCTCTCCCGGGGCGAGTGTCTGCAGGTGACCGGCCCCAACGGCTCGGGCAAGACCAGCCTGCTGCGCACGGTCTGCGGGCTGATGTACCCGGAGGAGGGGCGGGTGCTGTGGGAGGGCCGGGATGTGCGCAGCGATCTGCGTACCTTTCACTGCGCGCTCGCCTACCTCGGGCACGAACCGCCGCTGAAGGCCGACCTCAGCGCGCGCGAGAACCTGCGCTACTGGATCGGTGTCAGACATCGCCTCAGTGCCGCGGCGCTCGAGGATGTGTTGGAGCGCGTGGGCGCGAGCTCCTGGTGCGAGCGCCTGGTGCGCACGCTCTCGGCCGGGCAGCGACGGCGCGTGGCCCTCGCAGGTCTTGCTCTGTCGATGGTGCCGCTGTGGCTGCTGGATGAGCCGACGACCAATCTCGATACGGAGGGGCAGCAGCTGGTGGGAAGTCTGATCAGCGAGCAGCTGGCGCGCGGTGGCATGGTACTGGCGGCCGTTCATCATGAATTGCCCGCCAGCGTGCGCGATCTGCGGCGCCTGGAGCTCGCCGCATGAGCCGCTACGGCTCTCCCGTGGCGGGAGTGGTGGTGCCGGCGGCGCCGACGCCTGCGCAGGCGACGGTGTGGGCCGGCAGCCATCAGGCTCCGATACTGGATGCGGCACGTCTGGCCCTGGCGCGCGACCTGCACCTCGCCTTTCGCAAGCGCGGCCAGCTGGTGCAGCCGCTCGCGTTCTTTGCGATGGTCACCATGCTGTTCCCGCTGGCGATTTCTCCGGAGCTCGCGCGGTTGCGGGAAATCGCCCCGGGTGTTCTGTGGGCCGGCGCGTTGCTGGCGTCGCTCCTGGCGCTCGAGTTTCTGTTTCGCGACGATGCCTACGACGGCACGCTCGAGCAGTACGCGCTCTCGGGTCAGTCACTCACCTGGCTGATATTCGCGAAGACCGCGGCGCATTGGTTGTTGACGGGTCTGCCGCTCGCACTCATGGCACCGCTCGCGGGACTGTCACTCGGGGTCTCGGTTGCGGCAGTCCCCGGGATTGTCGCCTCGGTCGCGGTGGGCAGTGTGGCGTTGAGTCTCATCGGCTCGATCGGCGCGGCCCTGACGCTCGGGATCAAGCGCAGCGGCGCATTGCTGTCGCTGCTGACGCTGCCGTTGTCGCTCCCGGTGCTGATTTTCGGCGCGCGCGCGACGCAACTCGCGATCACCGGCGGCCCGCTGCTGGCGCCGCTGGAGCTGCTGGCGGCCCTGGCGGTACTCGGGGTGACGCTGGCGCCGCTCGCGGCGGCGGCGGCGGTGCGGATCAGCCTGGAATAATTGGGAGCGCAAGCCCGCATCATGACCTGGACCTGGTTTCATCGGCTCGGCTCACCGCCCTACGTCTATGCGCTGGCGGCTCGGCTGACGCCGTGGTTTGCCTGGCCCGCGGCGCTGCTGATCATCGGCGGACTGTGGGGCGGGCTGGTGCTGGCGCCGCCGGACTACCAGCAGGGCGACGGCTTTCGCATCATTTATGTGCACGCGCCCAGTGCATGGATGTCACTCATGGTGTATACGACCATGGCAGTTGCCGCCGCGGTGGGCCTCATCTGGCGCATCAAGGTGGCGCACGCGGTCGCCGCCAGCTGTGCTCCGATCGGCGCCTCGTTCACCTTCGCGGCACTCGTGACCGGGGCGCTGTGGGGCCAGCCGATGTGGGGAACGTACTGGGAGTGGGATCCACGCCTGACCTCGGAACTCATTCTGCTATTTCTGTATCTGGGATACATGGGATTGCGCGCAGGGCTCGAGGACACGCAGCGGGCCGACCGCGCCAGCGCGGTGCTGGCGGTGGTAGGGGTGGTGAACGTGCCGATCATTCATTACTCGGTGACCTGGTGGAATTCGCTCCACCAGGCACCCTCGGTGATGCGGCTCGCCAAGCCCACCATGGCGGCATCGATGCTGGTGCCGCTGCTGATGATGCTGCTGGGCTTCACGCTGTTTTTCGCGGCGGTACTGCTGGTGCGCCTGCGCGGTGAAGTCTTGAGCCGTGAACGCTCGGCCAGCTGGATTCGTGAGATCGTAAACGCATGAGTCAGTTCTTCGAAATGGGCGGCTATGCCGCCTTCGTGTGGCCCGCGTACGCGGTCACGCTCGCGGCCATCGTGTTGAACATCGTGTGGGCGCGCCGCTCGCTGGCACGCTCGCGCGAGGAAGCGCGGCGGCGCCTGGCAACGCGGGGGGAGGGGCCGTGACGCCGCGACGGCGCCGCATGGCCCTGGTGCTCGGCATCGTTGGTGGCGCGAGTCTCGCCGGCGCACTGGCGCTCAGCGCCTTTCGCCAGAACGTCACCTTTTTCTTCGATCCGACCCAGGTCGCCGCCGGCCAGGTGCCCTCGGGCGAGCACTTCCGGCTGGGCGGCATGGTGACGCAGGGGAGCCTGCACCGCGCTCCCGGGAGCCTGGAAGTGCGCTTCGTCGTGACTGACTTCAGTCACGACGTGCCGGTCAGCTACACGGGCGTGTTGCCGGATCTGTTCCGCGAAGGAGCCGGCGTCGTCGCTCACGGGCGTATGCGCCACGACGGCACCTTCGTTGCAGACGAAGTGCTCGCCAAGCACGACGAGAACTACATGCCTCCCGAGGTGGCGCGCTCATTGAAGAAGCGCCACGGGGAGTCACGGGCGGACGGCAGGGCGCCGCCCGCCCCATCCTCCGGGGACGCACCGCCCCCGGCCGCGGCACATGCGCCTCCTCCTTCAGCGGGTACCTGACATGCTTCCCGAACTCGGTCACTTTGCTCTGATTCTCGCGCTGCTGCTGGCGGCCCTGCAGGCGTTCTTCGGCATAGCAGGTCCCATGCTGGGCCGTGACCGGTGGATCGCGGCGGTGACGCCCGCCGTCGCCGGCCAGTTCGTCATGATTGCGACCGCCGTGGGGTGCCTGGTGGCTTCCTTCGTGGGAAATGACTTCTCGGTCCTGTACATCGCCGAGAATTCCAACTCCGCGCTGCCCCTGTTCTATCGCGTTACCGCGATGTGGGGCGCCCACGAGGGCTCGCTCCTGCTGTGGATCCTGCTGCTCGCCGCCTGGACCGTAGCGGTGACCATCGGCGCCTCGCGTCTGCCGCCGCGCTTCGCGGCGCGCGTGCTGGGCGTGCTCGGACTCATCAGCTTCGGGTTCCTGCTGTTCACCCTCGCCACCTCCAATCCCTTCCTGCGCCTGGACCCGGCCGCCCCCGACGGCCGCGACCTGAATCCGATCCTGCAGGATCCGGCGCTGGCGATTCACCCGCCCATTCTCTACACCGGCTATGTGGGCTTTGCCGTGGCGTTTGCATTCGCCTGCGCGGCGATGCTCGAAGGCCGGCTGGACCAGACCTGGGCGCGCTGGACGCGGCCGTGGACGACCGCCGCGTGGGCGTTCCTCACCTGCGGCATCGCGCTGGGAAGCTTCTGGGCGTACTACGAGCTCGGCTGGGGCGGCTTCTGGTTCTGGGATCCGGTCGAGAACGCCTCGTTCATGCCGTGGCTGATGGGTACTGCGCTGGTGCACTCGCTCGCAGTTACCGACAAGCGCGGGCTGTTCAAGAGCTGGACGCTGCTGCTGGCGATCCTGGCCTTCTCGCTGAGCATGCTCGGCACCTTCCTGGTGCGCTCCGGGGTACTGGTGTCGGTGCACTCGTTCGCAGCGGATCCGAGCCGCGGCATTTTCATTCTGGCCTTTCTCATCGTGATGATCGGCGGAGCCCTGAGTCTTTATGCCTGGCGCGCGCCGCAACTGAGGTCGACGGCCGGGTTCGAACTCGGGTCGCGCGAATCGTTTCTCCTCTTCAACAACGTGCTGCTGGTCATTGCCGCAACCACGGTGTTCGCCGGCACGCTGGCGCCGCTGATCTCGGATGCGCTGAAGCTGGGCACGGTGTCGGTCGGGCCGCCATATTTCAATCCCACCTTCATGTTGTCCATGCTGCCGCTGCTCGCCCTGCTGTCGGTCGGCATCCACTCGAGCTGGAAGCGCGGGCGCCTGAAGGACAAGCAGCGTACGCTGCTCTACACGTTCATCGCCGCCGCGGTGCTCGCCTGCGGGCTCGTGTACGGCATCTACTCTCACGGCCGCGTGCTGACCCCGGTGGGCGCAACGCTCGCGCTGTGGATCGTGCTGGCCTCGCTGGTGGATCCCATCGACCGCTGGCGCCGCGGCCTCTCGTTGCCGCGCGCGGTGATCGGCATGACGATCGCGCACCTCGGTCTCGCCACGGCGGTCCTCGCGCTGACCACCGTGCAGTCCTTCACCACCGAGCGCGACGTGGCCCTGGCGCCCGGCGCCAGCACCAGCGCCGGCGGTTACGAATTCCGCTTCGACGGGGTGCGCCCGGTGCAGGGTCCGAATTACGACGGCGTGGGCGGCACCATCGTGGTCACGCGCCACGGCGCACCGGTCACGGTGTTGAGACCCGAGAAGCGCCAGTACTGGGTACAGCACCAGGTGATCACCCAGACCTCCATCGAGGTGCACCGCGGCGCGAATATCCTGGTGGCACTCGGTGAGGATCTCGGGGCAGGGAGCTGGAGCGTGCGCATCCAGATCCGGCCGCTGGTGAGCCTCATCTGGCTCGCCGCGCTCATCATGGCCATCGGTGGTGCCACAGCCGCTTCCGATCGCCGCTACCGCACCGCCAAGGCTGTCGAGGCGCCCGCGCTCGGCGCTACCGCGGGAGATGGCGCTGCATGAACCGCTTCACGCTCCCGGCTGCCGTGTTCGCGCTGCTGGTAATCGTGCTGGCGATCGGCATCAAGCACTCGCCCGACAAGGGCGTCATCGCATCGCCTCTGATCGGCAAGCCCGCGCCGCAGTTCTCGCTCCCGAGCCTGACGGACGCCAGTCGCACCGTCAGCACGACTTCGCTGCGCGGACGCTGGTACCTGTTGAACGTCTGGGGCAGCTGGTGCGCCACCTGTCGGGAGGAGCACGGCATGCTTCTCGAGGTGCGCCAGTCGGGTGTCGTCCCGGTCATCGGCCTCGACTGGAAGGATGATGATGCACAGGCGCTCTCCTGGCTCACCCAGCTCGGCAACCCCTACGAGGTGGTCGCGGTCGACCGCGACGGCCGCACCGCCATCGACTGGGGCGTTTATGCGGCGCCGGAGAGCTTCCTGGTCAATCCTCAGGGGATCGTCGTCTACAAGTGCATGGGCGAGCTGACGCGCCAGGTCTGGGAGAAGGAAATTCTGTCGCGGCTGCCGAAGCAGCAGACGGCGAAGTCATGACGCGCTCGTACGCCGCAGGCAGCCTGCGCCGGCCGTTCTCTTCCGCCGCAGTACTCCTGGGGTTGCTCGCGCTCGGGGCCACCGCGTTGCTTGCGCCGCAGCGTGCCGCCTGGGGAGTCGATCCGACGCAGATGCCCACTCCGGAACTGCAGGCGCGCTATTCGGGACTCACACACGAGTTGCGCTGCGTGCAATGCCAGAACGAGGCGATCGCCGACTCGCCCGCAGGTATCGCCTCGGACCTGCGGCGCGAAGTCAGCGACATGCTGCTCGCCGGCAAGTCCGACGATGACGTCCGCAACTTCATGCTGGCGCGCTACGGGGACTTCGTCCTTTTCCGTCCGCGCTTTGCGCTGAAGACCGCCTGGTTGTGGCTGGCACCGGGGGTGTTGCTGCTCTTCGGCGCGTTCGTGTCGTGGCGCATCGTGCGCGCGCGCATCGCGCTGGTGCCTGCTGACAACGAACCGCTGGAAGAGGACCCGAGCCGCTGATGGTCACGTTCGTCCTGCTGGCGGCGGCGCTGACCGTGGCCGGTGTCATCGCGGTGGTGATTCCGCTCCTCAGGGGCGGGGTTGGCGCGGCGGCGCCGGGGCCGGCGCCGTGGGCGGCCGTTGCTGCCGCCGTGCTGCTGGTGATCGGCTCGGCGGTGTTGTATGTCAGCTGGAGCAACTGGCCGTGGAGAACCGTAACGCCTGGCGACTCGCCTCAGAGCATGGTCGCCCGCCTGGCACGTGAGCTCGAGCGCGACCCCCAGAACCTCGAGGGCTGGCTGATGCTCGGCCGTTCTTACATCGCCTTGCAGGAGTATCCGCTCGCGCTGCGGGCCTTTGAGCGCGCCGATCGCCTGAGCGACGGCAAGAACGCCGACGCGCTCACCGGCGAGGCCGAGACACTGGTGCTCACCGACGAATCCGAGCTCGACGGACGCGCCGGCCGGCTCATCGAGCGGGCGCTGGTGCTGGCGCCGGATTCGGGCAAGGCGCTGTTCTTCGGAGGCGCGGTCGCTGCGCGCCGCGGAGATCTGCCGCTGGCGCGGGCGCGCTTCGTGAAACTGCTGGGGATGGATCCGCCGGCGAACGTGCGGCCGCTCATCGAGCAGCAGATCAGCGCCATCGACGGGCAACTCGCAGGCGCCGCGCCCGCGAGTGCAGCGGCAGCCCAGCCGCCGCCGCCCGCGGCGAAGCCCGGCGCGGAGGTGCGCGTGAACGTCACGCTCGCGCCGTCGCTCGCGGCCGCGGTCGGTGCTTCACCTCTGTTTGTGTTCGTGCGCGACCCCGCGCACCCCGGTCCGCCGCTGGCGGTGAAGCGCCTGGAGAGCCGTTTCCCGCAAGTCGTCTCGCTCGCCGCCTCGGACGCGATGATTCCCGGTCGGGCCTTCGCGCCGGGCCAGAGCGTGCAGGTCGTCGCGCGGATTGCCCGCTCCGGGAACCCCGTGGGTGCCAGCGGTGATCCACTCGGCGAAGTGACGTATCAAGTGGGTCGTGACGGGCTGGTCAGCCTGGTCATCGATCATCTGATGCCCTAGAAAGTCCACCCAGTCAGTGACTTAGCGACGGCACGACCGCCTGGCCACACCGCATCAGGAACACCCTGGTTTTCCTAAGCCGTCCGCCGGAGGTATGCTCCGGCCGACGGCGTCACACGTCGCGACTAAGTCGCGGGTTCGGCATCCCTCGGACTTCGCGCACATAAGGAGAGAGTGATGGCTCAAGGAACACATGAAGGGCGCATCTCGCACCGTGGGTTCGCGTCGATGAACACGGAGCGGCAACGGCAGATCGCGAGCATGGGTGGCAAGGCGGTACCGGACGAGAAGCGCAGCTTCTCGCAGAACCGGCGACTGGCGGCAGAGGCCGGGCGCAAGGGCGGGCAGAGCGTTCCCGGCTCCAAGCGCAGCTTCTCGCAGAATCGCGCGCTCGCGGCGGTCGCAGGGCGCAAGGGCGGACAGAGCGTGCCCGATGAAAAGCGTAGCTTCTCTCAGCATCCGGAGCTTGCGGCCGAAGCGGGCCGCAAGGGTGGACAGGCAAGTCACGGAGGCAGCCGGCCGGCCTGACGACCCCGTTCAGGGTTCCAGAGCCAAAGACATCAGAGGCGCCGCGCGTGCGGTGTCGGCGGCTAGGGCTTGAGCGTTACGAACCAGGCACCGGCGGCGATCATGACAATGCCGAGCCAGTTCACGGGCGCGAGCTTCTCGCCGAGAAGGCCGACTCCGAACAACGCCACCAGAACGACGCTCAGCTTATCGAGCGGCGCCACGCGAGCGGCGTCGCCGATGTGTAGCGCGCGGAAGTAACACCACCAGGACGCCCCGGTTGCAAGTCCGGAGAGCACGAGGAACGTATAGGTGCGCGGCGAGCCGGCCGCGAGCGCCGGGAGCTGGTGCGTCGCGGCGACTACGCCCGTCAGCACGATCAGAATCACCACCGTGCGGATGAGGGTCGCCGCGTCGGGGTTGAACTGCTCGACCCCGAGCTTGGCGAATATCGCAGTCATGGCGGCGAACGCCGCCGACATCAGCGCCCAGACCTGCCACGACGCCATCGGAACGCTCAACCTCGTAACGAGCCGCCGGAAAGCCTCAGTGTCACACACCCGTCCACCTCAGGTCACGGGCGTGGCATTTTTGAGGCGCGCCACCCATTGACCCGATGGCATCCACCGTACTATTTTCAGCGCCGAGCTAGGGGAGCCCCGGCAGGGGGCTGAGAGGCCAACAGCGCTGCACTACAGCGCGGCATGGCGACCCTCTGAACCTGATCCAGTTAATGCTGGCGTAGGAAAGTTTCCCTTGGTCTACGCGCCGCCAACCGAACCCCGCCGGGGCCATCCAGGCCCGGTTCCGTTGTGCGCCTCGCGTCCCGGCCGCCTCCCTGGAGAACTTCGATGAATGCACAGCTGTTGCAGGTCGTGTCCGAGCCCTTGCCGGCGTCGCGCAAGGTCTACAAATCCGGCAGCCTCCATCCGGGCTTGCGCGTGCCGATGCGCGAGATCGAGTTGCATCCTTCCGCGGGCGAGGCACCCTTGACGGTCTACGATCCGTCCGGCCCCTATACCGACCCGGCCGTCACTATCGACATCAACCGCGGGCTGCCGCGCACCCGCGCCGCGTGGATCAGCGCGCGGGGCGACGTCGAGAGCTACACCGGCCGGCAGGTAAGGCCGCTGGACAACGGGCTTGCCGCCGGGGCCAAGGCGGCGCCGCAGTTCCCGCTGCGGTGCGCGCCGCTGCGCTCGCGGGGCAGGGCGGCCGTGACGCAGCTCGCCTATGCGCGCGCCGGGATCATCACCCCGGAGATGGAGTACGTCGCGCTGCGCGAGAACAGCGGCAGCGAGGGGCGCGACACTCAGCGCACGGGGGACGGCAACGCCTGGGGCGCGTGCATTCCGGATTACGTGACGCCGGAGTTCGTGCGCGCCGAGGTGGCCGCCGGACGCGCCATCATTCCCGCGAACGTGAATCACCCCGAGTCCGAACCGATGATCATCGGTCGCAACTTCCTGGTGAAGATCAACGCCAACATCGGCAACTCGGCCGTGACCTCCTCGACCGCCGAGGAGGTCGACAAGCTGGTATGGGCGATCCGCTGGGGAGCCGACACGGTCATGGACCTCTCTACCGGGCGAAACATCCACACCATCCGCGAATGGATCCTGCGCAATTCGCCCGTGCCGATCGGCACCGTGCCGATCTACCAGGCGCTGGAGAAGGTCGGCGGGGTCGCCGAGGAGCTCAGCTGGGAGATCTTCCGCGACACGCTCATCGAGCAGGCCGAGCAGGGCGTGGACTACTTCACCATCCACGCCGGCGTGCGGCTACCCTATATCCCGCTCACGGTCGGGCGCGTCACCGGCATCGTCTCGCGCGGCGGCTCGATCATGGCGAAGTGGTGCCTGGCGCATCACCGCGAGAGCTTCCTCTACGAGCACTTCGAGGAGATCTGTGCGATCTGCCGTGCGTACGATGTGAGCTTCTCGCTCGGTGACGGTCTGCGCCCGGGCTCCATCGCCGATGCCAACGATGCCGCGCAGTTCGCCGAGCTCGACACCCTCGGCGAGCTCACGCGCGTCGCCTGGCAGCACGACTGCCAGGTGATGATCGAGGGGCCCGGGCACGTGCCGATGCACAAGATCAAGGAGAACATGGACAAGCAGCTGGCCACCTGCGGCGAAGCACCGTTCTATACCTTAGGTCCCCTGACGACCGACATCGCACCCGGATACGATCACATCACCTCTGCGATCGGAGCCGCCATGATCGGTTGGTTCGGTACCGCCATGCTCTGCTACGTGACGCCCAAGGAGCACCTCGGACTCCCGGATCGCAACGACGTCAAGACCGGCGTCATCACTTACAAGATCGCGGCGCACGCCGCCGACCTTGCCAAGGGGCACCCCGGGGCGCGTGCGCGCGACGATGCGCTGTCGCGCGCGCGCTTCGATTTCCGCTGGCAGGATCAGTTCAACCTCGCGCTCGACCCCGACACCGCCTGCGCCTTCCACGATGCGACGCTGCCGAAGGAAGGTCACAAGGTGGCGCATTTCTGCTCCATGTGCGGGCCGAAGTTCTGCTCCATGCGCATCTCGCACGAGGTGCGGGCCGAGGCCCGCGCGCAGGGCATGAGCGAGATGGCCGCGAGGTTCCGTGCCGGCGGGAGCGAACTGTACGTGCCCGCGCCGGCCCCGCCGGAGCGCTGAAGCCGTGCGCGTGACCGTCATCGGCGCCGGGGTCGCGGGCCTCACCTGCGCGCTGGAGCTCGCCGAGCGCGGCGTGGCCGTGGAGGTCCTCGAGCGCAGCGCGCAACTCGGCGCGCCCGCGTGCTCCTGGTTCGCCGGTGGCATGCTGGCGCCGTGGTGTGAGCTGGAGAGCTGCGATCCCCTGATCGCGCGCCTCGGTGCGGAGAGTATCCCCTGGTGGCGTGAGCGCTTCGCCGGCACCGTCGTGAACGGCACGCTGGTCGTGGCGCATGGCCGCGATGCGGCGGATGTCACGCAGTTCGCCGCCCGCACCAGGCATTGCGAGGCCCTCGCCTCTGAAGAGATCGCGGGCCTCGAGCCTGACCTGGCCGGACGTTTCACGCAGGGGCTCTATTTCCGGGACGAGGGCCATCTCGACCCGCGGGCGGCACTCACGGCGCTCGCCGCGCGGCTCGGGCAGCTCGGAGTGGCCATCCACTACGGCATCGAGGCCTCGGCGAGCCTGCCCGCCGGGGGGCAGCTGATCGATTGCACCGGGCTCGCCGCGCGCCGCCAGCTCACGGAACTGCGCGGGGTGAAGGGAGAAATGCTGCTGCTGCGCCTGCGCGAGATCTCGCTCTCCCGCCCGGTGCGCCTGCTGCATCCGCGCGTGCCGGTGTATGTCGTACCGCGGGCGGATGGGCTCTTGATGGTAGGCGCCACCATGATCGAGAGCGATCAGGGTACGCGCATCAGTGCGCGTTCCATGCTGGAGCTGCTGTCGGCCGCCTACGCGTTGCATCCGGCGTTCGGTGAGGCGGAGATCGTCGAGATCGGCACCGGCGTGCGGGCGGCGTTTGCCGACAACCTGCCGCGCCTGCGCCGCCACGGCGAGACGCTGTATGTGAACGGCCTGTACCGGCACGGCTTCCTGCTGGCACCGGCACTCGCCCGTCGCGCGGCCGACGTGATGTTGCACGGAAGACATTTTCCGGAGGTGATGGATGAGAATCCTCGTCAACGGCGCCTGGCGTGAGACCGTCGCCGCCGAGCTGTCCTCCGTACTGCAGGAGCTCGGCTATGGCGAGGCCGTGGTAGCGACCGCGGTCAACGGCGAATTCGTGGCGGCGGATGTGCGGCCAGGCACCCGCCTCGCCGAGGGTGATCGCGTGGAAGTGCTGGCGCCCATGCAGGGGGGCTGATGCTGCAGCTCTACGGAACGTCGCTCCGGTCGCGGCTGCTGCTCGGCACGGCCCGTTACCCGTCGCCCGCGGTGCTGACCGCGGCGGTGCGCGCGGCGCGCGCCGAGGTGGTGACGGTGGCACTGCGCCGCGAATCGGGCGGTGAGCGCGCCGGACAGGGCTTCTGGTCGATCATCCGCGAGTTGGGGGTGAGGGTGTTGCCCAACACCGCGGGCTGCCATTCGGTGAAGGAGGCCGTCAGCACCGCGCACATGGCACGCGAGGTGTTCGGCACCCCGTGGATCAAGCTCGAGGTGATCGGCGAGGACGACACGCTGCAGCCGGACGTGTTCGGGCTCACCGAGGCCGCGCGCATCCTGTGCGCCGACGGCTTCGAGGTGTTTCCGTATACCACCGAGGACCTGGTGGTTGCGGAACGGCTGCTGGCGGTGGGCTGCCGGGTGCTGATGCCGTGGGGCGCGCCCATCGGATCCGGCCGCGGGCTGAACAACCTGTTTGGCCTCACGGCGCTGCGCGCCCACTTCCCCGACGTGCCGCTGATCATCGATGCCGGAATCGGCGTGCCCTCGCACGCCGCGCGCGCCCTGGAGCTCGGTTTCGACGCGGCGCTGATCAACACCGCAGTCGCGCAGGCGGGCGATCCGGTGCAGATGGCGGCAGCATTTGCCCAGGCCGTCGAGGCGGGACGCTCGGCGCGGCTGGCCGGACCGATCGAGCCGCGTGACCTCGCCGCACCCTCGACGCCGGTGATTGGCACGGCCTTCCGCGGATGAAGCTGGCGCGCGTCTATCCGATCGTCGACAGCGCCGCGTGGGTGAAGCGCCTGGTGCCCCTCGGCGTGCGGCTGGTTCAGCTGCGCATCAAGGAGCAGCCGCAGGAGAGGGTGCGCGGCGAGATTCGCGAGGCGCGCGCCTGCTGCGCAGCGGCCGCCATGCAGCTCATCGTCAACGATCACTGGCAGCTCGCGCTCGAGGCGGGCTGCGATTTCGTGCATCTCGGGCAGGGCGATCTGGATGGGGCGGATGTGACCGCCTTGCGACGCGCCGGCGTACGCCTGGGTGTCAGCACGCACGATGAGGGCGAGCTCTCGCGCGCACTCGCCCTGCAACCCGACTACGTGGCGCTCGGTCCGATCTATCCGACGCTGCTGAAGGCCATGCCCTGGCCGCCGCAGGGTCTTGAGCGGATCACGCAGTGGAAGCGCCGCATCGGCGCGATCCCACTGGTGGCCGTCGGTGGGCTGACGCTCGAGCGCCTCCCGGGGGTATTCGCCGCCGGCGCAGACGTCGCGGCGGTCGTGACCGACATCGTGCGGCATCTGAACCCCGAGGCGCGCGTCCGCGAGTGGCTGAGCGCGGCGCGGGCCGCCTGAAGCGAGCGTTGCGGCCATGAGCGATCGGTACGCGCGCCAGTCGATTCTTCCAGAAGTCGGCGCCGAGGGTCAGGCACGTCTCGGGGCCGCGACCGCGGTCGTCGTGGGGGCGGGCGGGCTGGGTTGCGCGGTGCTGCAGTACCTCACCGCCGCGGGAGTCGGGCGACTGCTGATCGTCGACCACGATCGCGTGGAGGAATCGAATCTGCACCGTCAGCCGCTATATCGTATGAGCGACCTCGGGCGGCCCAAGGTGCACGCGGCGCGCGCCGCGCTGCGGCAATCCAATCCCGCAGTACGCATCGACACTCTCGAGGAGCGTCTTAGCCCCGCCAACGCAGCGTCCCTGGTGGCGGCGGATGTCGTCATCGATGCGGCCGACAGTTTCGCCGTGACCTACGTGTTGAGCGATGCCTGCCGGCGCGCGCACACCCCGCTGGTGAGCGCCTCGGTGCTGGGCCTGTCCGGCTACGTCGGTGTGTTCTGCGGGGACGCGCCGAGCTATCGGGCCGTGTTTCCCGAAATGCCGCGCGCCGCGGGCTCGTGCGCCGAGGCCGGCGTGCTGGGAACCGCGGTCGGTGTCATGGGTACGCTGCAGGCTCACCTGGCGCTGGCCGTGCTCCTGAAGTGGCAGCCCACCCCGCTCGGTCGCCTGATCTCGGTGGACTTTCGCACCCTGCACCAAGGAGGCTTTTCATTCACCGGCGCGCGCGAGCCCGCGGGGACGGCCCTGGCCTTCATCGCGGCGACGGAAGTCTCCGTCGCCGACATCGTGATCGACCTGCGCAGCCTCGCCGAAGTGCCGGTATCGCCTTTTCCGTCGGCGGTGCGCATGGGTGTGGAGGCGCTGGAGAAGGCCCGGATGAGTTTCCCCGCCGAGCCGCGCATCGTGCTGTGCTGCCGCACCGGGCTACGCGCCTGGCGTGCGGCGCGGGCGCTGCAGAGCCAGGGGTACGCGAACGTCGCGCTGATCGCGATGGGCGAGTGAGCGCGGTCCTGGTCATCGCCGGCACGGACTGCAGCGGCGGGGCGGGCCTGGCGCGTGACCTGCACACCCTGGCGCGCTTCGGAATCGAAGCGATGTGCGCCGTGACCGCGGTGACCGTGCAATCGGACTCCCGGGTGAGCGCGGTACACCCACTGCGGCCGCAGCTGGTGCGGGCACAGATCGAAGCGGCGTTGGCGACCGGGCGGGTCGGCGCCATCAAGATCGGCATGCTGGCCACCCGCGCTATCGCGCTCGCGGTGGCGGCGTGCCTGCCGCCGCGTGAGCAGGTACCGATGGTGCTCGATCCGGTGCTGGCCTCATCCTCGGGAGCGGCGCTCCTGGATGCCCGCGGGCGCGAGGCGCTGCGCGTGAGCCTGGTGCCGCGCGCCACGCTCGTCACTCCCAACATCCCCGAGGCTGCCGCGCTCCTGGGTACCGAGCCGGCGACGACCGAGGAGGAGGTGCTGCGTCAGGCACACGCCTGGCTCGCGCTCGGACCGGCGGCGGTGCTGATCAAGGGGGGCCACGGGAGCGGAAGTGAGGCCGTCGATCTGCTCCTGAGCGCCGGGGGCTCGCCGCGCAGACTCATCGCCTCGCGCAGCGCCAAGACGCAACGCGGGACCGGCTGCGCTCTGGCGTCGGGCATTGCCGCCGGACTCGCCGCGGGTCTTGAGCTCGGCGAAGCTTGTGCACGCGCCAAGCGACACGTGCTGGAGTTGCTGCAACCGGGTCAATGAGCGGTCGCCGGATCGATGAGCTGTCGCCGCGTCGCGACGGGCCGGCGTTGCACGCCTTGCGCGTCAACCGATGCCGCCCTCGCTCGCTATGTTCACCGCAGCCGATGCAGGCGGCGGTCTCGAACCAACAGAGGGATTGGGTTATGCAGCGCAATATCCTGAGGAGCGCACTCCACGGCGCGCTCCTGATCGGTCTCACGGCGGCTGTCAGCGGCTGTGGCGGCTCGGGCTCCACGACAGCCACGCCAACGCCGATGTCAGGGACCATGCCGCTGACGATCAGCGATGCGTCCTCCGACGACTGGGCGACTATCGGCGTGAAGCTGCTGAGCATCGCACTCGTCCCGCAGGGCGGCGGCAGCGCGGCGACGGTGTGGTCGGCGCCGAGCCCCGCGCCGTACGTGAATCTCGAGCAGCTCGACCAGCTGGGCGAGATCCTCGGCAACGTGAGCGTGCCGGTCGGCACCTACACCGGGGCGCTGCTCACCATCAGCGCCAATCCAGGTGACCTGCTGCTGACGGTCGGCGCAAATCCCGAAAGCGGCTTTGCGGTTGCCGCCGGAACCCGCATTCCGTCCGATCAGATTCAGATCCAGGGCAGGCAGGGCAGCAGCGGCAACTTCACAGTGCCCGTGAACGTCACCTTTGACTCGCCACTGACCGTCACCACGAGTCAGAACAACGCGCTCGACCTGGAGTTTGATCTCGCCCACCCGGCCTTCATCGTCGGGCATGCACCGCCCGCGGCCTCTGGCGCGGTGCTGTGGGCGGTGAACTTCAAGGGGCCGGTGCGCCATCATCCGGTGCGCGACATCGCGCGCCTGGCGCTGCGACACACCTACGGCACGGTGAAGGGCGTGGCCTCCGACGGCAAGTCGCTCACCATCACGAAGGACTTTCCGGTGCTGCCGGTAACTAACCCGGAGACCGCGATCACGAGCGCTCTGTCGCTGCAGATCTTCGCCGACGCCACCAACGGCACGATCGTCTACGACCTCGACGCCAAGAGCCGCACGGTCGTGAAGGATTTCACGGGCGAAGCCATGAGTCTCCCCGGCAAGTTCGTGCGCATCGCCGCACGCTACCAGGAAGACGGTACGCTGGTGGCGGTGCGCGTGTGGGCGAGCAGCGAGTTCGGCAACGTGTGGCTGAGCCCGGAAGGGCACGTGCTGCACGTCGACACCACGACCGATGTCATCACCGTGGCCAACGAATCCGGCGGCGGCGTCCCCGTGACGGTCGACGCCAGCACCGAGTTCTTCTTGCGCACCGGCACCACGCCGATCGCCACCGGCACCGCCTTCCTCGCCAGCCACGATCTGGTGCGCGGCTTCAAGGTGCATGTGAGCGTAGTCGATCCGCTCGCTACGCCGCTGGTGGCGCAGAGCATCGATATCGAGACCGCGGCGTATTCCGGGCGGATCTCAGGGGCCAACGCCACCGGCTTCACCTACAGCCGGCAGTTTGCCCGGGCAACGGATGACTACACCGTGACGCTCGACTACATCTCGGGCGCCACGGCCAACACCGATCCCAGCGGCAATTCGGTCATGGGATTCCTGTGGTGGGACTTCACCTATCCGACGCTCGCCACCGAGGGCATGAACGCAGTCGCGGCGTTCGTCGCTGCAACCAACGGCGGGGTGGATTTCGGCGGCACGGTCGGCTCGCTGACGGCATGGGGCGTGAGCGGCGCGACCTGGGGCGATGCGGCGAACCCCACCGGCTGGTCGCTCAGGAACGCGGTGCTGATCCCGACGCCGGTGCCGCTCGGCGTGGTCACCAGCGCCTTCGCCGGCAATTCATTCGCCATGACAGTGCTCGGCGGCACGCTGCCGGCGAAGGTCGATGTGAGCACCACGGCCCAGTCGGCCGCGCTGGTCTATCAGGTCGACCGCTCGAACGGCGTGATCACGATAAGCCCGATCGACGTCACCACCAGCAGCGGTCTTGCGGCGATCACCGCCGGGCTGGTACCCGGCACAGCCGTCAAGGTCTTCGGCGTCCCGCAGGCCGGCTCGCTCAAGGCCTACGTGCTGGTGTACTTCACGGGCATGCTGCCCAGTCTCTGACGCTCAGGAGCGAATGAGGCGGGACCCCTCGCCTGGACCCACCTGCCCTCGACAGCGGGCCATCGCGGGTATCATGCCGCGATGTCACCTGACCGAAGCAACGAGCTCAGGAGCATCGCGCGGCGCGCGATGCTCGAGCACGGACTCGAGCCGGACTTCTCCGCAGCCGCGGTGGAGCAATTGCGCAGCCTCGGCCGGCCCGCGCCGCAGAGCGGCAGGCAGATCCGTGACCTGCGCACCCTGCTGTGGTGCTCGATCGACAACGACGACTCGCGCGACCTCGATCAGCTCTCGGTTGCCGAGCCCCTCGGCGGCGCTGCGGTGAGGATCCTGGTGGCGATCGCCGACGTGGATGCCACGGTGGCTCCCGGCTCACCGATCGACGCGCACGCCCGCGCCAACACCACCACCGTCTACACCGCCGCTCAGATCTTTCCGATGCTTCCCGAGCGGCTGTCGACCGACCTCACCTCCCTCGGCGAGGACCAGGAGCGCCTCAGCATCGTCATCGACATGACCATCGCCGCCGATGGCGCACTCCTGGCATCCGACATCTATCGCGCGGTGGTGCGCAACCGCGCCAAACTCGCCTATGACAGCGTCGCGGCGTGGCTCCTCGGCACGGGTCCAATGCCGGCACGCGCCGCAGCGCTCAGCGGCATCGAGCAGCAGCTGCGCCTCCAGGACCGCGTGGCACAGCTGCTCAAACGCGTGCGCCACGAGCAGGGTGCGCTGGGACTCAGCACCATCGAGGCGCGGGCGGTCTACGACGGCGGAGTGCTCGCGGACCTCAGGCCCGATGAGGACAATCGCGCCAAGGAGCTCATCGAATACTTCATGATCGCGGCCAACACCGTGGTGGCGCAGTACCTGGAGCGCCGTGGCTCCGCATCGCTGCGCCGCGTGCTGCGCAAGCCGCAACGCTGGGGGCGGATCGTCGAGCTGGCCCGCGGGCTTGGCGAGTCTCTGCCGGCGGCGCCGGACGCGCGGGCGCTGAGTGCCTTTCTCGTCAGGCGCCAGCAGGCGGCGCCGGCCCAATTTCCGGACCTGTCGCTGTCGATCGTCAAGTTGCTGGGGGCCGGCGAGTATGTGCTCAAGCGCCCCGGACAGGCTGCCGAAGGACATTTCGGATTGGCAGTGAATGACTACACGCACGCGACCGCGCCCAACCGGCGCTTCCCGGACGTCATCACCCAGCGGTTGCTGAAGGCCGCGCTCGCCGGGCGCTCCGCGCCCTACGGCGACGAGGAGCTGCGCGAGCTCGCGGCACAGTGCACCGAGCAGGAAGGCAATGCCGCGAGGGTCGAGCGCCAGGTGCGCAAGTGCGCCGCCGCCATGCTGCTCGAATCGCGTATCGGCCAGCAGTTCGATGCCCTGGTGACCGGCGCTTCGGACAAGGGCGTGTGGGTGCGCATCCTGCAGCCGGTTGCGGAAGGACGCCTGGTCAGGGGGTTTGAGGGGCTGGACGTGGGTGATGCGCTGCGCGTACAGCTCACCCACACCGATGTCGAGCGCGGCTACATCGATTTCGTGCGCGCCTGAGTGCCGTGCCGACAAGCGCGCGTTTGCCTCGCGCGCAGTCCGACGCGGCGACGCCGGCAATTTACACGGCGCAGATCGCAGACATCTTGCCCTGCCGGGTCTCGAGGCGCTTATATGCGGGCACGGTCCAGTCGCTTCACTGAAGGGAGAGCGCTCGCGACGAGGGCGGATTTGCCCAAAGGCGCAACGCTTCGACGCACAGGTCTGGTAGTAATGGAGGTACGACATGAAGCGCTTTTTGACTTTGATTGTGGCAGCCACCGCGCTGGCGGCGTTTGCGTACGCGGGCGGACCCGAGGATCGGGCCGGCGCGGCTCAGCCATCGCCCACCGAGCAGCCGTCCATGCCCTCGATCGACCCGGCGACGCCGGGCGTTGCTCCGACCGACCCCTCGGCAACGGCACAGTCGAACGAATCGGCCTCGCCGAGCACGCGGCTGGCGGCCCTCGTGCCCTCGGGCATGTCGGCCCAGGAAGCCTGCGCGGGATTCAGGACTGTCGAGGAGTGTGCGGCGACCCTGCACGTCTCGCAGAATCTCAACATTCCCTTCGAGGACCTGAAGTCCAGAGTGACCGGCGGGACGAGGCTCGCTGCGGCAATTCACCAGCTGAAGCCCGAAGCCAACGTCAAGGCCGAGGTCCGCAAGGCCGAGGAACAGGCGCGTAGCGACACGCGCGTGCCACAGGGCTGATTCCAGCCCGCCGGCGTGGGGGGCTCGTCCCCCCACGCGGGATCCGAGGCGTCCGATCGGGCGCTCAGCGCCGCTGCCAGTCTCCGCCCAGGGCCTTGACCAGGAGCAGGGTGGCGTTGGTGCGGCGGATGCTGATGTCGACCGCCGTCAGGTGGGCCGCGAGTGCGGCGTTCTCGCTCGAGACGACCTCGAGGTAGGTCACGAGCCCGCCCTTGTAGCGCAGGTTCGCCTGGTCGAGTGCCCCCTGCGTGGCGGTGACGGCGGCCGCCTGACTTACGCTCTCGCGCTGCAACTGGCGCAGCGCGGCGAGATTGTCCTCGACGTCCTGAAAGGCCGTGAGCACCGTGCCGCGGTAGTTGGCGACCTGCTCGTCGTAGGCAGCGTGCGCGGCGGCGGACTGTGCCGCGTGCAGGCCGCCGTCGAAGAGCGTCATCAACGCCTGCGGGCCGACCGACCAGAAGCGGCTCGGGGCGCCGATCCAGTTGGAAGCGGTGGTGCTTTCCACGCCCGCGGTGCCGAGCAGACTGAATACGGGAAAGTAGGCCGCGCGCGCCACGCCGATGCCGGCATTGGCCGCCGCCACGCGGCGTTCCGCCGCCGCGACGTCCGGGCGGCGCTCCAGGAGCTCCGAGGGCAGGCCGGGCGCAACCTCCGGAACGGGCAGATCACCGCCCCCCGAGCGCGCGGCGATACTGAAATCGGCAGGCTGGCGGCCGACGAGCACCGCGATGGCATGCTCGGTCTGAGCGCGGCGCAGGCGGGTCTCCTCGGCCTGGGTACGGGCCGACTCCAACTGGGCCTGCGCCTGTTGTACGTCGGCGATGGCCGCGGCCCCGCCGTGATACAGGTTCTGCGTGAGCTGCAGCGCCCGCGCGTACTCGGTGACCGTGTGATCGAGCAGCTGCTGCTCGATGTCCAGGCCGCGCAGCGTGAAGTAGTCACTGGCCAGCTCGGCGCGCACGCTGAGATCGAGCGCCGCGACGTCCCCGGCGCTCGCCTGCTCGCTGGCACGCGCGCCAGCGAGGGTGTTACGCACGCGGCCGAAGACGTCCAGCTCGTAGGACACGTCTGCCCCGGCGGTGAAGACATTCCCGATAGGTGGCTTGCCGGGGGTGTAGGTGGGCGAATTGAGCGAGGTCTGTGAGCGGGTGGCGTTCGCCTGCGCCGTCAGCGTCGGGAACCATGCTGCGCGTGCCATTCGGGTCTGGGCGCGCGCCTGATCGAGACGTGCGAGCGCCGCCCGCAGGCTCTGATTGGCATCGGTGGCCTGTCTCTCGAGCTCATCGAGCTCCCGGTCCTGATACATCGTCCACCAGCGGCCGCGCGCCGTAGCGTCCGCGGGCGTGGCGAGCTTCCACTCGCCGGCCTCCTTGTAGGAGTCCGGCGCGGCGGGCACGGACGGGCGTTGATAACGCGGGCTGAGCGAACAACCGCTCAGCGCGCCCAGCACCGCCACGGCCAGCGATGCCGCACGTCTCATCAGGAAGGTCCTGCCGCGCCATGCGGCGGCGCTCGCGGCTGCGCGACGCGCACCGCGGCCCCCTCGCTGATGGAATCGGGGGGATTGACCACCAGGGTGTCAGCCGCGTCGAGCCCGGTCAGCACCTCGATCTCGGTGCCGAAATCCCGCCCCTGGGTGATGGATTTCAGGCGCACACGATGCTCGCGGTCGAGCGTGGCGACCTGCAGGCCCTGCGCGCGAAACAACACCGTATTCACCGGCACCCGCAGGGTGTTCGCGCCGGCCGACAGCGTAAAGTACACCTGCGCATAGGAGCCCGGCAGCAGCTCGCCCTGAGCATTGTCGATCTGCAGCTCCGCCTGCAGCGTGCGCGAGGTGGCATCCAGTGCGCGCGCGGTGGAAGCGACGGAGGCGGAGTAGCGCTGCGCTGGGCGATCCGCGAATACCAGCTCTGCCGTCAGGCCCGGCTGAATGGCGGCCGCATACGCCTGCGGCACCGACACGTAGATGCGCAGCCGGTGCGTGTCGGCCACGCGGAACAGAGCGCTGCCCGGGTTCTGTCCGGCGTTGATCAATGCGCCGACGTCGGTATTGCGTTCGGTGACCACGCCGCCGAAGGGCGCCACCACACGCTTGAAGGACTCCAGGTCAGCCAGGCGTGCCAGGTTGGCGGCCGCCGATTGCCGCGCTGCGGCCTTGGCGGCCGCATCCCCGGCGCGCTGATCGGCGTCCTGCTGCGAAACCGACTCCGTCGCCAGCAGACCCTTCCATCGCTCGTTGGTGGTGCGCGCGAGCTCGTAGTTGGCCTGCGCGGTCGCCAGATCCGCCTGCGCCTGGCGCAGCTGCTGGTCCACTTCCGGGGCGTCGATCTCGGCGAGCAGCTGGCCTTTCTTCACCGTCGTGCCGATGTCGGTGTACCAGGCCTTCAGATAGCCGCTGGTGCGCGCGTAGATCGGCGCCTCGTAGTAGGCCTGGACGCTCCCTGGCAGCACCAGGGTGTTGGAGGCCGGACCGCGGCTGGGCTTCACCGTCGCGACCGTCGCAACCGCAGCCTCAGCGGCTTCGCGCCCGAGGGTGTTGCGGGCGCTGAGCCGGCTCACGATGCCCCACACCGCCAGCACCAGGGCGAGAGCGAGCGCCATGAGCGCCAGGCGCCGCACGCGTGTGGCCGCTGGGGCAGGGAAGGGCGGCAGGTCGGACATCAGCTGCTCCGGCGTCCGTGGATGAGGGTGAATACGGTGGGGACGAAGAACAATGTAGCCACGGTAGCGAAAACCAGGCCACCGATCACGGCGCGGCCGAGCGGCGCGTTCTGCTCCCCGCCCTCACCGAGCCCCAGAGCCATGGGCACCATGCCGATGATCATCGCGAGCGCGGTCATCAGCACCGGGCGGAAGCGCGTGACTCCTGCCTGCAGGGCGGCATGGGAGGCGCCATCGCCGGCGTCCAGGCGCTGGCGCGCGAAGCTGACGACCAGAACACTGTTGGCGGTGGCCACCCCCATGCACATGATCGCGCCGGTGAGGGCCGGCACGCTCACCGGCGTGTGTGTCATGAACAGCATCCATACGATCCCGGCCAGCGCCGCGGGCAGGGCGGTGATGATGATGAACGGGTCGAGCCAGGACTGGAAATTGACCACGATCAGCAGGTAGACCAGCACGATCGCGGCCGCGAGCCCGAGCAGCAGCCCCGCGAATGAATCGGTCATGGTCCTCACCTGGCCGCGCACGGTCACCTGCGAGCCGTGTGGCACGGAGCGCTGCGTGTCGGCGATCACTTTGTCGATCTGCGCAGACACGAAGCCGAGGTCGGTCCCCTCGACGGCTCCGAAGATGTCGATCACCGGCGTGGCGTCGTAGTGGCTCACGACCGCAGGCGCCACGCCGCGATGGAAGCTCGCCAGGTTGGCGAGCAGCTGCGCAGTATGGCCAGCCCCGCCGGTGGTCGCGGAAGTACTCCCGACCGGTGTGAGCGCCCCGCCCGCCGTGGTGCCGGTGACCGGTGTGGTCGCCAGGTCCAGGAGGGAGGTCAACCGGAACTGCGGCGTCTGGGCCGCGATGCTGTACTGGGTGCCGCTCTTCGGGTCGATCCAGAAGGACAGCGTGGTCTGCGAGCTGCCCGACAGCGATACCAGGAGATCCGAGGCGACATCGGTCTCGGACAGCCCGAGCAGCGCCGCCCTGCTGCGATCGACCTCGACGTTGAGGGTCGGGTAATCGAAGGCCTGCTGGATGCGCAGATCAACGACCCCGGGGATGTGGTGCATCCTCTCGAGCAGCGCGTTGGCGTACGCGCGGTTGGCCGCGACGTCGAAGCCCGATACCTGCACGTCGAGCGGAGCCGGCAGTCCGAAATTGAGGATCTGACTGACGATATCCGCCGGCAGGAACGCGAAGGTCGTAGAGGGGTAGAGCGAGGCGAGGTTCGCCCGCAGCGTGCGCGCGTAGTCTGCGGTCGGCCGATGGTCCGCAGAGAGATTCACGAAGACATCGGCGTCGCCCGGGCCCACCGGCGCCGAGGTGGAATAAGCCAGATTGATGCCGCTGTAGGGCACGCCGATGTTGTCGACGATGGTCGCAATCTCGTGCGCGGGAATCAGCTGGCGGATCGTCGCCTCGACGCGATCGCACAGGCTCGCCGTTTCATCGATGCGAATGCCGGTCGCGGCGCGCAGGTGCAGCTTGATCTGGCCGGCATCCACACTGGGGAAGAAGTCCTGGCCGAGGCCGGGCAGGTAACGGCCGAACGGGAAGGCGAGCAGGGCGGTGGCCGCCATGGCGGCGAGGAACGGCACTGCGAAGCGCGGGCCGCTCGCCAGGGCGCCCTCGAGCAGCGCGTGATAGCCCGCGCGCACCCGCGTGAACCACTCATCGAAACGCCGCTGCAGAAGCTGCGGCAGGCCGCGCGGCGGCTGTGTTGCGTGTGCATGCCGCTGCAGCCAGTATTTCGCGAGGGTCGGCACCAGCGTACGGGACAGCAGGTAGGAGGCCAGCATCGCGAACACCACCGCCTCGGCCATGGGCACGAACAGGTAGCGGGCGATGCCCACCAGCATGAACATCGGCACGAACACGATGCAGATGGCGAGGGTGGAGACGAACGCCGGCACGGCGATCTCGTGCGCGCCGTTCAGGATCGCCGCCTCCACCTCCTCGCCATGCTCGAGGTGCCAGTTGATGTTCTCGATGGTGACGGTGGCGTCATCGACCAGAATGCCGACGGCGAGCGCCAGGCCGCCGAGCGTCATGATGTTGATCGTCTCACCGAGCGCCGACAGGCAGATGATGGAGGCGAGGATCGACAGCGGGATCGACACGGCGATGATGAGGGTGCTGCGCCAGCTCCCCAGGAACAGCAGGATCATGAGAGCGGTCAGCGCGGCGGCGATCACCGCCTCGCGCACCACGCCGGAAATGGCGGCGCGCACGAACAGCGACTGGTCGCCCACCAGGTCGACGTTGAAACCCGGCGGCAGCGCGTCGCGGATCCGCGGCAGACGTTGCTTGATGGCGCGGATGATGTCGAGGGTCGAGGCGCTGCCGGTCTTGAGCACGCTCAGCAGCACGCCGCGGTGGCCGTCGCGGCGCACGATGTTGGTCTGCGGCGGGTAGCCGTCGCGCACGTGCGCCACGTCACGCACATAGATCACGTTGCCATTGCGCGTGGTGACCGGCAGGTCGTTGAGCTCCGCCACCGTCGTGGGGTTGGAGTTGACCGAGACGAAGTACTCCCGGTCGCCGATCTTCTGGGTGCCCGCCGGCAGGATCGAGTTCTGCGTGGTGAAGGCGGCGGTCACATCGTTTCCCGACAGCCCGTGGGCGCGCAGGGCGTCGGGATCCAGATCGACCTGCACCTGGCGCTGCAGGCCGCCGTAGGGGTAGGGCATGGAGGCGCCCGCGACGGTGGAGAGCCCGGTGCGGATGATGTTGTTGCCGAGATCGAACAGCTGGGCTTCCGAGAGGTTCTCGCTCGAGAGGGCGAGCTGCAGTATGGGGACCGAGGAAGCGTTGTAGGCGAGGATGAAGGGCGGCGTAGTGCCGGGGGGCGCAGAGCGCAGATTGGTCTGCGATATCCCGGTAACCTGCGCGAACGACAGCTCTTCGTTGACGTTGGGCTGGAAGAAGTACTTCACCACCGAGGTGCCGCTCAGGGACTGCGACTCGGTGTGCTCGACGTCGTTGACCGTGGTCTGCGCGTTACGCTCGGTCCCGAGAATCATGCGGGTCGCCATCTCCTCGGGCGACAGGCCGGTGTACTTCCACACCGTGGCCACTACCGGAATCCTGATGTTGGGAAAGATGTCGGTCGGCGTGCGCCAGATCGCGAACGTGCCGAGCAGCATGATCACGATGGCCAGGACGACGAAGGTGTACGGGCGCCGCAGCGCCAGTCTGACGATCCACATCGGCCTAGCAGCATAAACCGGCGGGGTGATGATTGCGCGGCGCCGCACTGCGGGGTGCGGCGGCCGCGGAGCTCGCCGCCTGCCTCGCCAGCGTGCTCGCCGAGGTTCGTGCGCGCACCGCACCCGAGTGCCCGGCAATACCGGCCACCCGGCCAGGCTTCAGCGCTCCTGGTTAGTCCTCGTCCCGGCGCCGCGAATCAGGAGCCCGCAGCGGGGGCCTTCTCGGGACCCCAGATACGATTGTGGCGCGTTTCCGGCATCACAAAGAGGCAGATGAGGAACGCCACCGCCGGCACCGCAATGGGGTAGATCAGTGCGCGGCCCACGCTGCCGGTCGACAGAAATGCGGCCGAGGTGATGAACGGCACCAGGCCCCCGCCCCAACCGTTGCCGATGTGGTAGGGCACCGAGACCGACGTATAGCGGATGCGGCTCGGGAAATACTCTGCCAGGAACGCCCCGACCGGGCCGTACACCATGCCGACGTAGGACACCAGGATGAATATGATGAAGATGGCGGTCGGATAATTGACTGCGCCGGGGTTCGTGACTTCACCAAGCCATGAATACAGCGGGTAATACGTGACGGCTGCCAGGAACATCCCACCGAGAATGACCGGCTTGCGGCCGATGTTGTCGGAGAGCCACCCGAACAGGATCAGCGTCGGGGAGGCGATGAGCAGGGCTACGCCGACAATGTAGCTGGAAGTCAGCACGTCGAGCTTTTTCACCGTCTGCAGGAAGTAGAGGGCCCAGAACTGGCCGCTGTACCACACGACGCCCTGCCCGAGCAAAACCACGATAGCAACCAGGATGAATTTGATGTTGGGGCTCAGGAATGCCTCTCTCCACGGGTTTCGTACCATCCCGCCCCTGGCCTTCATCTCCTGGAATATCGGAGTTTCCCCCAGTTGCAGCCGGATGTAGATCGCCATCATCACCAGCAGGAAAGAGATGAGGAACGGAATCCGCCAGCCCCATGCGTTGAACTCGTCATTTCCCAGGTAGGTCCGGGTACCGACGATCACCGCGAGGGAAACCACGATCCCGAGCGTCGGCGAGGTCTGCAGCCAGCCGGTGTAGTATCCCCGGCGCTCGTCGGAGACGTGCTCGGCGACGTAGGTGATGGCGCCGCCGTATTCCCCGCCCAGGCACAGCCCCTGGATGATTCTCAGGCCGAACAGAATAAAGGCAGCGGCGACGCCAATCGAGGCGTAGGTAGGTATCAGACCGATGGCGGCGGTGCCTAAGCCCATGCCGCTCAGAGTCACGATAAAGGTGTATTTGCGGCCCACCCGGTCACCCAGATATCCAAACAAAAACGCGCCCAATGGGCGAATCAGGAAGCCGGCGGTAAACAGGGCGATCGTGCTCAGCAGTGCCGCTACCGGGTTGGTTTTGTCGAAGAACTTGACCGACAGGACCGCGGCCAAACTACCGAAGATGTAGAAGTCGTACCATTCGATGACGTTGCCGACGGCGGCGGCGATCACTACACGACGGAAGTTCTGTGGGATCCCGGCCATAGTATTCCCCTGGTTTGTTCGGATTATCTCGGTCTATGGTATACGTCGTACTCGACCCTGTCTCACGCTTGATAGTCAGCCGCCACGGTCTGGTCCGGCGCCGGCTTGCGCGCACTGATTGCGCTGAACAGCGGCGTCAGCACGGCCGCCACCACCAGGTTGAGGAGCAAGGTGTAAAAGGCCGTGTAGCCCGGGAAGCTGTAGCCGCCGAAGGCGAGCGGATAGGCGGGCTTGAGCTCCGCGGCGATGGCCATCGCGGTGCCGGCATAGGTGCCGACGGCCCAGCCGATGAGCAACGCCCAGGAGTTGAACCAGCGGGTGTAAACACCCAGCATCACGGCGGGCAGCGTCTGGATGATCCAGATCCCGCCCAGCAATTGCAGCTCGATCGCATACTTTGTCGGCACGAACAGGATGAAGACGAGCGCGCCGAGCTTGACGATCAGCGACACCCACTTTGCCATCTGGGCTTCCTGGCGGTCGGTCGGATTCTGGTTGACGAACTCACGGTGAATGTTGCGCGTGTAGAGATTCGCGGCGGCGATCGACATGATGGCCGCCGGCACCAGGGCGCCGATACCAATCGCCGCGAAGGCGATCCCGACGAACCACGACGGGAAGCCGTGCAGCAACAATGCCGGCACCGCGAAGTTGTTGCCGAACTGCTTGAAGCCGGCGGCGAATTCCGGCAGGCCCTTGACCCCGGCGGCGATCGCGAAGAAGCCCAGCAACGCCAGCAGGCCCAGCATGAAGGTATAGCCGGGCAACAAGGCGGCGTTGCGGCGCACGACCCGGCCGCTGCTGGCGCTCAGGATGCCGGTCAGGGTGTGAGGATACAGGAACAGCGCCAGCGCCGAACCCAACGCCAGTGTCGCATAGGCGCCGTATGCCCCGGTCGTCTGGGGTCCGGGAACTGCCAACAACAGCTTCTGCGCGGGCACGGCCGCGAAGATCTTCCCAAAGCCGCCCAGCTCGATGGGGATGACGATGACGGCGGCGAAGGCAGTGAGGTAGATCAGAATGTCCTTGACGATCGCGATCGATGCGGGCGCGCGCAGTCCGCTCGAATAGGTGAAGGCCGCGAGCACTGCGAAGGCGATGATGAGAGGCAAGTCGGCGGCCAGGCCGGTTCCGGAGATGCCCAGAGCGCCGATCACGACCTGGATACCGACCAGTTGCAGGGCGATGTAAGGCATCGTCGCGACGATGCCGGTGATGGCTATCGCGAGGGCCAGCCAGCGATTGCCGAAGCGGCCGCGCACGAAATCACCCGCCGTGATGTAGCCGTGCTTGTGACACACGTGCCACAGGCGCGGAAACACCAGGAACAGGATGGGATAGATCACGATCGTGTAGGGCACCGCAAAAAAAGCCACGGCGCCGGCGCCGAAGGCGAGGGCGGGGACGGCGATGAAGGTGTAAGCGGTGTAGACATCGCCACCCACGAGGAACCAGGTGACAACGGTACCGAAGCGCCGGCCGCCCAGTCCCCACTCATGCAGCAAGTTGAGATCGCCCTTGCGCCAGTGCGCGGCGGCGAAGCCCAACCAGGTGATAAAGGCAAACAGCAGTACGAAGATCGTGAGCGCAACCCAGTTCACGTCCTGCATGACATTCCCCCTGGCTTGTCCGGTTCGGTGTCGGGCTACTTCTCAGTGGCCAGATAGATCACCGCCGTGATTACGGCGCTGATGAGGACCCACAGGAGCTGATACCAGTAGAAGAAAGGAACGCCCATCCAATACGGTTCGGCACTGTTGTAGAAGGGCGGCCACAGCACGGCGATGAACTGGACGAGAAACAGCAGGTACCACCAGCTCCATTCGCTGCGTTTTGGCTGTGCATCGTTCATGAGAGCCTCCATCCGCACGGTCTCAGGGCCGGTAGAGACTCGGCCCTGAGACCGCAGTTCGGATGCATTTGCCGGTTCTAGAACCTGAAGCGGACACCGGTGGTGGTGGTGAGGGTGGACTTATTGAGGAAGCCGTTGGCGAGTCCGTCCTGCA
>Ga0137412_10000254_pt1 | contig 35603 bp, 36 predicted proteins | sample CZODoug2_1_16fun_FD_122160 | JGI IMG/M metagenome (GOLD analysis project Ga0137412, IMG submission 122160) | Vadose zone soil fungal communities from Angelo Coast Range Reserve, California, USA - CZODoug2_1_16fungal (Hybrid Assembly) | ecosystem: Environmental > Terrestrial > Soil > Vadose zone...
CGTCCAGCCGGGACAGCACGCTGTCCTGGGCGGTGGTCGCCTGGCTGCGGCGGGCGCTGACGTGCGCCTTGGTGGCCGGCGCGGCGGCGAGCTGGTCGTGCAGCACGACGATCACCGATTCCGTACCGCCCTTGGCCGCGGGCGCAGCCGGGGCGGCCCCGGCCCCTTGCCCACTGACAACCAGTCCGGCCGCGACCAGCGCGGCCACGCATGGCACCGCAACGGCCAATGTCACTCTCGATCGCACGACTGCGTCAACTCCCCCGACTTTGGATGGATTCGCCCGCGTGACTATTTCGGAACGGTTCCCGGCAAGCAACGCCGTCCGTGCCAACGGCACTAGCGGTACTAACTGATCAACCTGATTACCCTGGCCACTGTGGCGGCGATCACTACGACGGCGAGGAACGGCGCGCGCCGCCAGACGGCGAGGGCCCCGGCGGCGAAGCTGGCCAGCCGGGGCCCGTCCCAGTGCAGGTGCCGAGGCAGCGCCGAACGCGACGCCGTAGGCGCCGACCGCTATCGCTACGCCGAGGAGTCGCGCACGACGCCCCGGCGGCTCTCGTCCAGCACGCATCTGACGTTAGGACGCCCGCTAAACGAATTCTTGAACGTTCCTGCCGACCGGGGAGCGGTCGCTGCTAGTCGCAGTCGTCGTCGTCCTTGTCCCCACGGTCGACGCGGGCGCCGTCCGGCATCTCGGGGGCCAGCCGGCCGAGCAGCATGTGCAGGTCGTGCAGCTCACGGTCGGAGAACTTCGACAGCCAGTACGCCTGCACGCCGGCGAGGTGGGTCGGGGCGGCTCCGCGCAGCTTGTCGAAGCCGGCCTGCGTCAGCACGGTGTACAGGCCCCGCGCGTCGCCCGGATAGGGCTCACGCGTCACCAGCCCCTCGGATTGCAGCCGGTCGACCAGCCGGGTCAACCCGGACCGGGACAGCAGCACCTTGTCCGCGAGATCGGCCATGCGCAGGCGGCGCTCGGGTGCCTCGGCCAGCTGCAACAACACGTCGTACCACGCCAGCGGCATCCCGGCCGCATTGACGAGGTCGCGCTCGAGTTGCCGCAATACGGACGCGTGCGCACGAAGGAACGCCCGCCAGGCGGCGACGCGCCAATCTACTGCGCGGATTGGCTGGCCCGTACGCGTCATAGATCAGGATCCTAGTGTCGGGTAAAGCACATATATTCACCGCCTGCGGCGCTCAGCCTGCCGGGCGCCACTTTCATCCGTGCGTCGCACGTACGATCAGGACGTGCCTGTGCCCACTCACGACGACGTCCTCGCCGCACTGGCGACGGTGCTCGATCCGGAGATCCGCAAGCCCATCACCGAGCTCAAGATGGTCGCCGCCGCCGAGGTCGCCCCGGACGGCCAGGCCCGCATTTCGGTGCTGCTGACCGTGGCCGGCTGCCCCATGAAGGAGCAGCTCACCCGGGACGTCACGGCCGCCGTGTCCCAGCTCGAGGGCATCACCGGCGTCACGGTCGACCTCGGGGTGATGTCCGACGAGCAACGACGCGCATTGGGCCAACAGCTGCGCGGTGACGCCCCGGCCAACGAGATCCCCTTCGCGCAGCCCGGCTCGCGCACGCGGGTCTACGCGGTGGCGTCCGGGAAGGGCGGGGTGGGCAAGTCGTCGGTGACGGTGAACGTCGCTGTGGCGCTGGCCCAGCGCGGGCTGTCCGTCGGGGTGCTCGATGCCGACATCTACGGGTTCTCGGTACCCCGGATGCTCGGCGTGACCGGCAAGCCGACCCAGGTCGAGCAGATGATCATGCCGCCGGTGGCCCACGACGTGAAGGTCATTTCGATCGGGATGTTCACCCCGGGCAACGCCGCCGTCGTGTGGCGCGGCCCGATGCTGCACCGGGCCCTGCAGCAGTTTCTGGCCGACGTGTTCTGGGGCGACCTGGACATCCTGCTCATGGACCTGCCCCCGGGCACCGGAGACATCGCGATCTCGGTCGCCCAGCTCGTCCCGTCCGCCGAGCTGCTCGTCGTGACCACCCCGCAGCTGGCCGCCCGCGAGGTGGCCGAGCGGGCCGGTTCGATCGCCCTGCAGACCCACCAGCAGATCGTGGGCGTGGTCGAGAACATGAGCTGGCTCGACCTCCCCGACGGCACCCGGATGGAGCTGTTCGGTGCTGGCGGTGGCCAATCGGTCGCCGACTCGCTGGCCGCCACTACCGGCACCCGCGTCCCGTTGCTCGGCCAGGTACCGATCGACCAGCAGGTCCGCGAGGGAGGCGACGCCGGGGCGCCGGTCGTGCTCACCGATCCGGGATCACCGGCGGCCAGGGCCTACCTCGAGATCGCCGAGACGCTCGCCGCACGCCAGCGCAGCCTCGTCGGCCGCGCCCTCGGACTAGCCCCAACCCGCAGCTAGCGCTCGCTCTGAACTAGCCGAGCATGCGGTCCGGCATGGAGTCGGCGTACAGCCGACCGTGCTGGCTAGACCCGCACCGGTGATCTTCCTGCACATACCGCCGCACAGGGCCACCCACGCAGGAAGATCACACCGCCGAAAAGATCTTCCTGCACATGGCGCCGCAGAGGGCCACCCACGCAGGAAGATCGCGGCGGCAACACGGGCGCGGCGAGGCCCAGACAAAGTTGTCCGCGCTTCGCGCCGTCATAGCATCGCGACGCACGGACAACTTCGCAGATGCGAATCGCGGACAACTTCGCAGATGCGAGCTAAGTGGCGTCCTCGTCGTACGGGGCCTTCTCGCCCCGTCCGAGCGGCTGCTGAGCGGCCGGGCGCGTCTCCGGGGAGGGCTCCGGTGCGGCCGCGACGGCCGGCACCTCGTCCTCGTCACCGCCGAGGATGGCCCGCTGGATGGCCGTGCGCGGGTTCAGCGAGCGCAGGTCGCGCAACGCCTGCAGGTCGACGTCGGTGAACTCGGGTCCGAGCTCGTTCTTGAGCTGGTCGCGCGCGCCGGTGGCCATGTCGCGCAGCTGACGCAGCATCCGAGTGGCGTCCCGGACGATGCCGGGCAAGCGCTCCGGGCCGAGCACGACCATGCCGACGACCGCCAGCACGAGGAGCTCCATCGGCCCGATATTGAACATCTACATCCTCGAGTTCGCGCTAGTCCGTACCCAGCGACACCGTGACATCGACCTTCTTGTTGCCACGGTAGTAGCGAACCTTCACCGTGTCTCCAGGCTTGTGCTCCAGGGCGACAACCTTTAACCGATCAGACGACTCGATGAGCGTCGAGTCGACGAGCGTGATGACATCGCCCGCCTTCAACCCGGCTTGATCCGCCGGCCCCTCGGGCACCACCTGGCTCACGTAGGCACCATCGTGGACGCCGTCGGTGGTCCTGGTGTCACGCGTCTGCAGTCCGAGCGAGGCGTGCACGACCTTGCCGGTGTGGATCAACGCCTCGGCGATGGTTCGCGCCTGGTTTATCGGGATGGCGAACCCGAGCCCGACACTGCCCGACTGACCGACCGTGGCGGGGGCCGGCGTCTGCAGCGCGGTGTTGATGCCGATGACCGCGCCTGAGGAATCGATCAGGGGGCCACCGGAGTTGCCGGGATTGATCGAAGCGTCGGTCTGGATGGCATCCAACACGGCACCCTCCTGCGTCCCGAACGCGCGATTCACACCGGAGACGATGCCGGACGTAACGGTGGACTGCAGCCCCAGCGGCGAACCGATCGCGATCACCGGATCGCCGACCGCGAGCTTGTCCGAGTCACCCAGCCTGGCGATGGTCAGTTTCGACTTTTCGATCTTGAGCACCGCTACGTCGGTCTTGTCGTCGCGGCCGACGATCGTGGCCGTCGCCCGCGACTGGTCGGCGAACGTCACGAAGATGTCGCCGGCCGGCTGCGCGGTGGCGGCGTCTTCGATGACGTGGTTGTTGGTCAGGACGTAGCCGCCCTTGTCGATGACCACACCCGAGCCGAAGCCATCGAGCTCGTTGGTGTGCTCCTGGATCGATACCACCGCCGGCGAGACCCGCTGGACGATGTCCGCGATCGAGCCGGGCGGCCGGTTGGCCGGCGTACCGGTCTTGGCCAGCTTGAGGTCGCTGTTGTGCAGGGCGCTGTGCGCGCGGGTCGCGAACCAGTACCCGGCCCCACCGCCGAGCGCGCCGGCCACCAGCGCCACGATCAGGGCGAGGGGCAGCACGCTGAGGCCGAACCGCCCGCCGCGCACGGCCTTCGCGGGCTCCGGTGCCGCCTCTTCCTCCGGCGGCACGACCTCGTCGGCCTGCTCGGCGTCCTCGTCCGGCAGCACCTGCGAGGGGCGCCCGGCGGCGAACACGGCCGGTCGGCCCAGCCAGAACGGTGAGCGGGGATCACGCCAGGGATCGCGCCGGGCATCGGCCTTCCACCACGGCGACTCGGGCTCGCGTCCGCCCGGGACGATACGGGTACCCGGCTCCGGATCGAACTCCTCGGCGCCGTCCGGGCGACCGTATTCGCGAGTGAGGCCGGGCGGCACCGGCGGCACGACGACCCGGTGCGCCGGGTCGATGCGCTCGCCCGGCAGCGGGGCGAACTCGGCGTCGTTGCCGGCCGGGCGGCCGAACTCGGCCCGCTCCTCCGGGGACACCGTGGGCGGTGGCGGGCTGTAGGGCGGTTCCGGGTCGCGAGGAGCGAACGAGTCGTCGACACCGGAGGGGCGCGCGTAGTCGCCATCTGCCGCCGGATCGGACGGCAAACCAGGGTCGTCGGTAGTCATGCGGTCGTCGTCCTCCTCGCGCTCCCTATCGAGTCTGCCTCAGCGCGGGTCGTGACGGCCAACCAGCCCGAGCGGACGTCAGTGACCGGTCTGGGCGAAGACGGCAGCGCCGGCCGCCGGCTGAAAGAACAGGTCGGCAGTCGTACTACCCACCGGCTGCACTCGAACGGGGGCCGACGGCGACTGCTCGGCCGGGGCGCTCGGTCCGGCATCGATGGTGCCGGCAACCGTTCCGCCGACCGCGCCGAGGGCCACGACGGCGGCCGCGGCGGTGAGCAGCCCGTAGGAACGGACGCGCCGCTCGGACATGTGGGCGGGCGATTCCGGTGCGGGCCGACTCGGCTCAACCAGCGCGGCGGCGGTGCCAAAGGCCGGGAAGACGGCCGAACCGTCCGCATCCAGGGCAAGGGGTTGCCCGTTCAGCGGCGTCGTGGACGGGACGGCGCGCAGCCGATCGAGCAGCCCACCGGGCAGGGTCGGCGCCGGTGCGGCCCGCAAGGCCCAGACGGCCTCGCGCTGGACGGCAACGGCGTGCGCGCAGTCCGGGCAGTGCGCGACGTGGCGCGCGGCTCGGCCGCGGGCGCCGTTACCGAGCGCTCCGTCGGCGAAGGCAGCGACCGCCTCGTCGCTGAGGTGCTGCGCGGGAAGGCTCGGCAAGCTCATGGGAGGGCGCCCTCGACAGCATGTGCGCCGGGCTCGGCGGGACGGACCCCGGGCGCACGGTGGGCCAGCGCCTCGCGGAGCAGCACTCGTCCCCGGTGGATCCGCGACCGGACGGTGCCGACCTTGATGCCCAGGGTCGCGGCGATCTCCTCGTAGGACAGGCCCTCCAGGTCGCACAGCACGACGGCCGCGCGAAAGTCGGCCGGCAGCTCGTCGAGGGCCTGCTGCACCTCGGGGTCGAGATGCAGCTCGGCGTAGGCCTGCTCGGGCCCGGCGCTGTTGGACGCCAGCCGGTCGCCGGCGTCCTCGGGCAGCGCGTCGAAGCGGATCCGCTGGCGGCGGCGCACCATGTCCAGGAACAGGTTCGTGGTGATGCGGTGCAGCCAGCCCTCGAAGGTCCCCGGCGTGTACTCGGCCAGCGACTTGAAGACCCGGACGAACGTCTCCTGGGTGAGGTCCTCGGCGTCGGCGCGGTTGCCGGACAGCCGGTAGGCGAGCCGGTACACGCGGTCGGCGTGTTCGCGCACGACCTCGTCCCAGGTGGGCGGCACCCACACGGCGGCGTCTGTCACTGGCAACTCACCTCGTTTAAGCGGTCCTGATTGTCCCGCAATAAGGCAACCAGTACCGACTGTGCTTCGGAGAAACGCCTCAGCGTTCCCTTACGTTCCCAACTTTCACGTGAAAGACTTCGCGATACAGCTTGCCGGGAGCTGTGCATGGGGGAGGTGTCCGCTGTGATGCTTTTGGTCATTGTCGGCCTACCGATCGCGGTCTGCATCTTGGGATTTCTGTGTAACCGGGTACTGCAGGGTCGCAACGGTCTGGAGGCCATGTCGGTGTCCGATCTGGACCGAAGAGCTCGCCAGCAGGCCGACGGAGCCTTTCACGAGATGCACGTCTCCAATGCGCAGAATGGCGGCTTCACCGGCTTCTAGAGGTGCTCCACGCGCCGGCTCCCTAGTCTGGCTGCGTGCATCGCTACACGCCTGACGACGACGTCCTCGCTCACTCGCTGGCCGACTACTGCCTGGACCGATTGTCGATGGACGCGCCCCTCGACCGGTCGTTCACTCCGGAGGCGCTCGACGCGCTGGCCGGTCCCACGATCACCGAACACGGCATCGGCGGCGCCGAGGCCTTGCGGCTGTGGGCCGACGTGCTCGGACCGGCGTGCCTGTCCGTCGACCATCCGCGCTACCTGTCCTTCATCCCGAGCGCTCCCACCAAGGCCGCCGCGGCCTTCGACATGCTCGTCGGCGCGTCGAGCGTGTATCCCGGCTCGTGGTTGGAGGGTTCCGGCGCGGTCTATGCCGAGAACCAGGCCCTGCGCTGGCTGGCCGAGCTGGCCGGGCTCCCGCCGGCGGCCGGCGGATGCTTCGTCCAGGGCGGCACGATCGGCAACCTGTCCGCGCTGGTCGCCGCCCGCGAGGCGGCGCTGCAGTGGCGCGGGCGGCGCCCCGAACGGTGGGCCGTCGCCGTCACCGAGGAGACGCACTCGTCGGTCAAGCACGCCCTGCGCGTCGTCATGGACGTCGACATCGTCGAGGTTCCCGGCGACGAGCGCGGCCGAATGACGGGCGCGGCGCTCCGCGGCGTGGTGGCGGACCTGCCCACAGAGGTCCGGGACGGCATCTTCGCCGTGGTGGCCACCGCCGGCACCACGAACGTCGGCGTCGTCGACGACATCGCCGGCATTGGCGCGGTGGCCCGCGAGCATCGCTGGTGGCTGCACGTCGACGGGGCGTACGGCGGGGCGGGCCTGGTCGCGCCGAGCGTGCGTCCACTCTTCGACGGCATCGAGGCGGCCGACTCGTTCATCGTCGATCCGCACAAGTGGCTGTTCGCCCCGTTCGACTCGTGCGCGCTGATCTACCGCGATCCGGTGCTGGGCCGGGCCGCGCACACCCAGCAGGCCGGCTACCTCGATCCGGTCACCGTCGACGGCGAGTGGAACCCGTCCGATTTCGCCATCCAGCTGACGCGCCGGGCCCGCGGACTGCCGTTCTGGTTCTCGCTCGCAGTCCACGGCACCGCCGCCTATCGCGCCGCCGTCGAGCAGACACTGACCGTGGCCCGGGCCGGCGCCGCGCTGATCCGCGAGGCCGATCACGTGTCGCTGCTCGTTGAGCCCGACCTCACCGTGCTGATCTTCGAACGGATCGGTTGGAGCGCCGATGACTACGCCCGGTGGAGCGCCCGGCTGCTGGACGAGCAGTTCGCGTTCGTCACGCCGACCCGTCACCACGGGCAGGTCTGCACCCGGTTCGCCATCGTCAACCCGCTCACCACCGAGGACGATCTGGCGTTGATCATCGATTCGATGAAGTAGGTCGCCGGATTGGCTGGCCCAGGCGTCTACGCTGCCGGGCATGGTGGAAGCGATGCTGGGCGTTCACAGCCTGGCCTACGCCGAGTCGTTCCAACCCGAGGACGAGGTCCTGGTCGCGGCCCGCGCCCGGGCGGCCGAGCTCGGCTGCGTGCCGATCGGTCCGGCCGGCGGAGCGACGCTGCGCCTGCTCGCCGCCACGATCTCGGCCCGCGCCGTCGTCGAGGTCGGCACCGGGTCCGGCGTGTCCGGACTCTGGCTGCTCAGCGGCATGCGTCCGGACGGCGTGCTGACCACGGTCGACGTCGAGTCCGAACACCAGCGCGCCGCCCGCGAGGCGTTCACCGATGCGGGCATCGCCACGACCCGCTACCGGGTGATCAACGGCTCCGCCGTCGAAGTGCTGCCCCGGCTCACCGACGGCGCCTACGACCTCGTGTTCGTCGATGCCGACAAGTCCGCGTACACGACCTATCACGAACAGGCGGTCCGGCTACTGCGGCCCGGCGGGATCGTCGCGTTCGACAACGCGCTGTGGCACGACCGGGTCGCCGACAACACCGCCCGCGACGCCGACACGGTGACCATCCGCGAGATGGGCAAGGCCGTCCGCGACGATCCGCGGCTCGTCTCGGCGATGCTGCCGGTCGGCGACGGCCTGCTCGCCGCCGTCAAGCTCTGACTGTGGCCACAATTTTGTGATACCTATGCGGCGTGACCGTCAATCACGAGCACGCAGTCGGGCTGCGGGAACTTCGCCACAACACCAGCGAGGTGCTCGCACGAGTCCGCCACGGCGAAACGATCGACGTCACGGAGTACGGGCGGCCGATCGCCCGGATCGTTCCTGTCGCCGATCGGCTGCCCAGTCCGGCGCTCGAACGGCTAGCCGAAACGGGACGGATGCAACGTGCGGAGCGACCCGGATACCGACCACGGATGCGACACGGCGACGGCGTCGATCGGTTGGGCGAGGCACTCGTGGCGCAACGCGACGAAGAACGCTGGTGAGCGTCTACTACGTCGACACGTCGGCCGCACTGAAGTTGCTCGCCGAAGAGTCTGATTCCCAGGCATTCGCGCAGTTCTACGACGACAACGCGGATGCGACCTGGGCCAGTTCCGCTCTGCTACGCATCGAAGTCGTGCATGCCGTTCGCCGGGCCTTGCCGGCGGCGTTGAATGATGCGCGCGACCTGCTGCTCGCCTTCGACTACGTCAACATCGACGACGGCATCGTCCAGGCGGCGATGGACGAACCGGATCGCAGCTTGCGCTCGCTCGACGCGATCCACCTCGCCACCGCGCGATTGTTCGACAGCGACCTTGACGGGCTCGTCACGTACGACGAGCGGCTGGGCCAGGCAGCGATCGCCGCAGGGATGACGGTTCTCAGCCCACGTGACTGACCCTCCGGCGATGGGGACTGACCCTCCGGCGATTGGGCAACGTTGGGCCGCCTTAGACGGCCGACGGTTGCACGATCGGGTCAGGCCAGGGTGAGGACCATCCGCTCCTCGATCCGCTCCCCCGGGCCCCGAACCGGCATCTGCTCGCCGGTGGCGACGAACCCGGCCCGCCGGTACGAGGCGAGCGCCGAGGCGTTGCCTACGACCACCCACAGGTGCAGCTCGCCCGCCCCGTCGGCCCGCGCCCAGCCGGCCACGGCGTCGATCAGCTGGCCGGCGACGCCCCGTCCGCGCGCAACCGGCGACACCCACATCGAGATCAGGTCGCGCGAGCCGGGGCGGCTCTCGCCGTCCTGGAAGCCGATCGCCAGGCCGACCGGATCGCTGCCGTCGAAGGCGAGGAACACGGGGTGCGCACCGGCCCGTCGGCGCCACTCGTCCTCGTCGAAACCGACCGAGCCCTCGTAGGTCGACTCGAACGCGTCGGGCGCGTCCTGCAGAGCGGCGAGGCGGGTCGCGCGCAGCTGCTGCCAGTCGTCAGGGCCGATGCGCCGGATCTCGATCACGGATCAATCGTGGCGGCCGCGTCAACGGCATTGAGCACCGCCTGCACGACCGGACGCGACGATGTCCGCGACCGGGTCACCGCGCTGATCCGCCGATGCAGGGCCGGTGAACGCAGCGGTCGCACGTCGACCGAGGCCACCTCGTCGAAGACCGCGAGTCGAGGCAGCACGCTCACCCCGTGCCCGGCCGCGACCGCGCGAACCAGCAACAGCATGTCGTCGGTTTCCCACCGCACTCGGGGCTCGAAGCCTTCGGCCCGGCACGCGGAGCGGACGGCGTGGCCGCAGGCCGCGGCATCCGGGGGCATCACCCAATCGGCGTCGGCGAGCGCGCTCAGCGTCGCCCGCCGCGGCAGCGTGCCCGGCGCGCCGATCACGACGAGTTCCTCGGCGCAGAGTTCGCGCGCGTCGAGGTACTCGGGCAACGCGAGCGGGACGTAGTCGTACTCGTCCACCACGGCGACGTCGACGTCGTCGGCGAGCAGCAGGTCCAGGGCAGCGAGGGGCTCGGCGACAACCACCGAGACCTCGACTCCGGGCTGGCTGGCCCGCAGCTTCAGCACGCCGTCGGACACCAGGGTCGCGGCGGCACTGGCCACCGCGGCCACCGACACCGGGCCGCTCACCGAACCGGACATCCGATCGAGATCGGCCCGGGCCGAGGCGAGGACGTCGACGATCGCGCCCGCCCGCGACGCCAGGGCGTGGCCCGCGCCGGTGAGCGCCACACCCCGGGGAGAACGGTCCAGCAGAGCGCACCCGGCCTCGCGTTCGAGCACGGCCAGTTGCTGCGAGACCGCGGACGGGGTAAGCCCGAGGGAGCGGGCCGCCGAGGCGATCGTGCCCCGCAGGGCCACCTCGCGCAGCAGCAGGAGGCGGCCGGCATCCAGGGTCGAGGGGGCGCCGCTAGCCATAAGAAGAACTTACGGCATAATGGAGAGGACCGTTAACTCAGCTGTACTCACGTAGGGGGCGAAACATGATTAGCTCGATCCGAGTCATCGGCCTCGGCAAGGTGGGCGAGCTAGTCGCCACCCTGCTCATGGACTCCGGATTCACCGTCAAGGCGTTCGACGCGCGCGAACGCACCGACCTGCCGTTCGAGACCGGCGTGCTCGACGTACGCGACCCCGATGGGATGCGGGCCGCGCTCAAAGGAGCCGACGCCGTCGTATCGTGCATGCCGTACAACCTCAACCTCGGCGTGGCCGAGGCGGCGTACGAGATCGGCGTGCATTACTTCGACCTCACCGAGGACGTCCCGACCACGAACCTGGTCAAGGAGCTGGCGGCCAAAAACGAACGCGATGCCGGCGGCTTGGTCTTCGCCCCGCAGTGTGGCCTCGCACCGGGTCTGATCGGCATCGTCGGATCGGCGCTCACCAAGAACTTCGACGAGATCCGCAGCATCGAGCTCAAGGTCGGCGCCCTGCCGCGTTACCCGGCCGGCAAGCTCGGCTACGCGTTCAACTGGTCGGCCGAGGGCGTCGTCAACGAGTACCTGAACGACTGCGAGGTGCTGCGCAGCGGCGTCCGGCAGATGGTGCCGGCCATGACCGAGCTCGAACGCGTCGTGATCGGCGGCATCGAGCTCGAGGCGTCGCTGACGTCCGGCGGGCTCGGCACGATGTGCGAGACCTACGAGGGGCGCGTGCAGCGGCTGGACTACAAGACGATGCGCTACCCGGGCCACTTCGAGCTGATGCGCTTCTTCTTCGACGAGCTGAACATGCGCGACCGTCGCGAGCTGGCCGGCGAGATCCTCGTCAACGCCAAGCCGCCGGTCGACGACGACGTCGTGTACCTGCACGCCGCCGTCGAGGGCATCGCCAACGGCATCGGCGACACCGCGGCCGGCCAACTCACCCGCAAGCAGTACGTGCGGGCCTACCAGCCGCTGCGCATCAACGACCGGACGTGGCGAGCGATCTCGTGGACCACCGCCGCCTCCGCCGCCGCCGTGGTCGAACTGGTCGCCGCCGGCAAGCTGCCCACCACGGGGTTCATCCAGCAGGAAGACATTCCGTTCCCGGCGCTGCTCGAGACCCGCAACGGCGCCCGCTTCGCCGAACTAGGACAGGTGTGACCATGTCGCTGCCCACCCACGACGCACTACGCGCCCAGACCGCCGACATCCTCGAGCGGCTCGGCGTAGGCCAGCTCCCCAGCGACGGCGACCTCGCCGTCCACTCCCCCATCACCGGCGGCGAGATCGCCCGGCTGCGCTCGCACCCGGCGGCCGAGGTGGCCGAGATCGTCGGACGCGCGCAGGACGCCTTCCGGCAGTGGCGCACCGTGCCGGGGCCGGTTCGCGGCGCCTTCGTCCGCGAGCTGGGCGAACTGCTCCGCGAGCACAAGGACGACCTGGGCGCGCTCGTGTCCATCGAGGCGGGCAAGATCCGCTCCGAGGGACTGGGCGAGGTCCAGGAGATGATCGACATCTGCGATCTGGCCGTGGGCCTGTCGCGGCAACTGTTCGGGCTGACCATCGCCTCCGAGCGCCCGGGCCACCGGATGATGGAGCAGTGGCACCCGCTCGGCGTCGTGGGCGTCATCAGCGCCTTCAACTTCCCGGTGGCGGTGTGGTCGTGGAACGCCGCCCTGGCGTTCGTCTGCGGCGACGCGGTCGTGTGGAAGCCGTCGGAGAAGACGCTGCTGACCGCGCTGGCCTGCCAGGCGCTGGCCGCCGAGGCCGCTCGCCGGGTCGGCGCGCCCGAGGCGATCAGCTCGCTCGTGCTGGGCGGCGTCCAGACCGGCGAGGCGCTGGTCGACGACTCGCGCGTGGCCCTGATCAGTGCCACCGGGTCGACCCGGATGGGCCGGGCCGTCGCGCCCCGGGTGGCCGGCCGGTTCGGACGGCTGCTGCTCGAACTCGGCGGCAACAACGCCGCGATCGTCGCGCCGTCGGCCGACCTGGATCTGACCGTGCGCGGCATCGTGTTCTCGGCAGTGGGCACGGCCGGGCAGCGCTGCACGTCGCTGCGTCGCGTGATCGTCCATTCGTCAATCGCCGACGAGCTGGTCTCGCGCTTGCGCGCGGCCTATGAGACGTTGCCGATCGGTTCACCGCTCGCCGACGGCACCCTCGTCGGACCCCTGATCGATGCCGCGGCGTTCGAGGGCTACGCCACGGCGATCGACAAGGCGCAGGCCGACGGCGGCGAGCTGATCATCGGGGGTTCGCGCGTGTTGGCCGACGACGCCGGCGCCGCCTACTACGTTCGCCCGGCGCTCGTACGGATGCCGGCGCAGACCGACATCGTCCGGGCCGAGACGTTCGCCCCGATCCTGTACGTCCTGACCTACGACGACTTCGAGGACGCGCTCGCGCTGCACAACGACGTCCCGCAAGGGTTGTCGTCCTCGATCTTCACGCTGGACGTGCGCGAGGCCGAGCGGTTCACCTCGCCGGACGGTTCGGACTGCGGCATCGCCAACGTCAACATCGGCCCGTCGGGGGCGGAGATCGGCGGCGCGTTCGGCGGCGAGAAGGAGACCGGCGGCGGGCGCGAATCCGGCTCGGACGCCTGGAAGTCCTACATGCGGCGGGCCACCAACACCGTCAACTATTCGACCGAGCTGCCGCTGGCGCAGGGCGTCGAGTTCGGCTGATCTACTTCTTGATCAAGAGGGAGAAGTGGTCGCTCTGGCGACCACTTCTCCCTCTTGATCATCACGACGGGTGACGGCTGAGATGCGGCGGCCCCCAGGCTGATGCCTGGGGGCCGCTGTCGTCCTGGCCGGCGCTACGCCAGCGAAATGCCAGCGCTACGCCGGCGGCTCGGCGGGAGGTGCCTCGTCGTCGTCGTGGCCGCGAACCTTGTCCACGCCCTCTTCGACCTTGTCCTTGACGTCCTCGAAACCGTCCTTGACCTTTTCCCCTACGTTCTCGGCGATGTCCTTGGCCTTGTCGAAAATGCCCATCGGAACCCCTTGCTCAGGCGGATACTGACGCCCAATTACTACTCCAATTGGGCCTCTCGGTCCATGTCAAGCCGCCCTGTATAACGCTCTGCATAAAGGCGCCGTATGGAGCTGTTCACGCCAGTCGGGTCACCTCGACGCTGACGTCGAGCGTCGCGCCGGCCGATCCCCCGACAATGCCCTTGATGGGCGGGACGTCGCTGTAGTCACGGCCGCGGCCGACGATCACGTGGCGCTCGCCGACCGGCACGTCGTTGGTCGGGTCGTGGGCGACCCATTCCCCCAGCCACCACTCGACCCAGGCGTGGCTCTCGCCGACGGCCGGTTCGCCGATCGTCGCTCCGGAGTTCTTCGGATGCAGGTACCCGGACACGTAGCGCGCCGGGACGCCTACCTGGCGCAGGGCGCCCACGACGAGGTGCACGTAGTCCTGGCACACGCCGCTGCGGGCGGTCCAGGCCTCGCTCGCCGCGGTGTGCACGCCGGTCGAGCCGGGCAGGTAGGTCATCGCATCGTGGACGCGGGTACACAGCTCGAGCGCGGTTTCGTGCGGTGTGCGCGTGGCGGCGCTGTCCTGGGCGAGCTCCGCCAGTTCACCGTCCGGTTCCGTGGTGCGCGACTGGACGAGGAACTCGGCGAACCGGTCCGTGACATCGCCGTCGCGCAGCTCGTTCCAGGACGTCGCCAGGCGCGGCTCAGGCAGCAAGGTGGCGTCGATCTCGACAACGCTCGTCGCGTCGACCACGAGTTCCGAGTGCGGGCGCCGGGCCTCGAAGGCGCGGACGTACGTGCCCCAGTAGTCGACGTAGTGGTGCTGCCAGGTGGCCTCGTCGATGTGCAGCATCGATTCGAGCGGTGTCTGCCACGGGGTGGCGAGCGGCGTGAGCCGGGCCTCGTTGAACGACACGCTCACCGGCTGGTCGTAGGAGTAGCGCGACACGTGATGCACGCGCAGCCGCGACGTCACGAGACCGCCCATTCGGTGACGACCCCGCGGGGGAAGTAGCGGCGGGTCACCGCGTCGCTGGCCACCGAGCATGCGCTCTGGACGCGCTCCATCAGGTGGTAGAGGTCTTCGAACAGCTCGGCTGTAGGCGCGAATTCGAGTTCGGAGCGGATCATGCCGAGCACCCGGTGGGCCTGATCGGCGCGGTCGCCCCGGCTCGGTTCGGTGAGGTCGTCCAGGCAGCGCTCGGCGCTGACGAGTGAACTCATGAGCGAGCGAGGGAACAGCGGGTCGAGCAGCAGGAACTCGGCGGCGCGCGCGTCCTCGATCGCGCCGCGGGAGCTGCGCAGGAACGCCTGATAAGCACCACAGCTCTGCAGCAGCGTTACCCACGACGGTCCGGCGCTGCCGGTCAATGCCCGGGCGGCGACGAGTCGGGCCGTCATGTCGGCCCGCTCGAGGCTGCGGCCGAGGACCAGGAAGTGGTACGGCTCGTCGCGGGAGAGCGTCGCGTCGGCGATGCCGTTGAAGCCGGCGGCGCGTTCCCGCACCCAGGTGAAGAACGCATGGGGCCGGGCCCGGCGGGTGCCCATGATCGCGTCGTGCCAGGTGACGTTGATGCTCTCCCACAGCTCGGTGGAGATCACCTCGCGCGATCGGCGGGCGTTCTCGCGGGCGACGCCGATCGATCCGACGATGGAGCCCGGGTAGGACCGGTCCCAGGCCAGTTGGTCGAGGACGTCGACCCGCGTCACGTCGGTGTCGACGTCCTTGCCCATCGCGGCGAACAGTGATGCGCAGACGACGTCCTCCGGCGCCCAGGGATCCTCGAGCAGCAGGTTCAGGTGGACGTCGAGCAGCCGGCTGGTGTCCTCGGCCCGCTCGACGTAGCGCCCGATCCAGTACAGCGACTCGGCGATGCGGCTCAGCATCCGCGCGCCTGTTGTTGTTGCTGTTGCTGCTGTTGCTGGCGGACCTCGTCCTCGCCGGCGTCGTCCGGGGGCGGCAGCGGCAACCGCTCGGGCGGCGGGGGCGTCTCACGGCGCGGCCCGCTGCCGGCCAGGATCGAGGGACGCTCGCCGGCCAGCACCCAGGTGTCCTTGGAGCCGCCGCCCTGGCTGGAGTTGACGACCAGTGACCCCTCGACCAGCGCCACCCGGGTGAGCCCGCCGGGCAGCACCCACACGTCGTGGCCGTCGTTGATCGCGAACGGACGCAGGTCGACGTGGCGCGGTGCGACGTCGTCGCCGATCAGGGTGGGCACGGTCGAGAGTTGCACGACCGGCTGGGCGATCCAGCCCCGCGGGTTGGTCAGCAGGTGGTTTCGCAGCGCGGCCAGCTCGTCCCGCGACGCCTGCGGACCGATCACCAGGCCCTTGCCGCCCGCGCCGTCGACCGGCTTGACGACCAGCTCGGCGAGCCGGTCGAGCACTTCTTCCAGGGCGTCGGGCTCCTCCAGCCGCCAGGTGTCGACGTTGGGCAGCACCGGCTCCTCGTGCAGGTAGTAGCGCACCAGGTCGGGCAGGTAGGTGTAGATCAGCTTGTCGTCGGCGACGCCGTTACCCACGGCGTTGGCGATCGTGACGTTGCCGGCCCGGGCGGCGGTGAGCAATCCGGGGCAGCCGAGCATCGAGTCGGAACGGAACTGCACCGGGTCCAGGAACTCGTCGTCGACGCGCCGGTAGATCACGTCGACCCGACGCTCGCCCCGGGTGTCGCGCATCCGCACCGTGCCGCCGGAGCAGATCAGGTCGCGGCCCTCGACGAGTTCGACGCCCATCGCCCGGGCCAGCCACGCGTGCTCGAAGTAGGCGCTGTTGTAGACACCGGGCGTGAGCACCACGACGTTCGGCTCGGTGACGCCGGCCGGGGCGGCGCGGCGCAGCGCGGCGAGCAGCCGCTGCGGGTAGTGCGACACGGGGCGCAGCCGCACCCGGGCCAGGGTGTCGGCCCACTGCGGGCGCATCGCGCTGCGGTTGGCCAGGACGTAGCTGACCCCGGACGGCACCCGGACGTTGTCCTCGAGCACCCGGAACGTGCCCTGCTCGTCGCGGATCAGGTCGATGCCGGAGATGTGCACCCGCACGCCGTTGGGCGGCTCGATGCCGTACGCCTCGCGGTGGAAGTGCTTCGAGGAGGTGATCACCTGCCGAGGGATGACGCCGTCCTCGACCGCCCGCGCCGGCCCGTACACGTCGGCGAGAAGAGCCTCCAGCGCCTTCACCCGCTGCCGGACGCCGCGCTCGATGGTCTGCCAGTTGGCGTCGTCGATGACCCGGGGCACGATGTCGAGGGGAAAGGGGCGCTCCTCGCCACCGACGTCGAACGTCACGCCCTGGTTGAGGTAGGCGCGCGCCAGGGAGTCGACGCTGGAACGCAGCTCCTGGACGCCGACGTTCTGCATCGAGTCGTACAGCGCTCGATACGGCGCGCGGGCATTGCCGGACGCGTCGATCATCTCGTCCCAGGCCACGCCTAGGCGGTAGTCGGAGAACAGGTCGGCCACCCCCGGGAGCGTATGGCTGCGTTATGTCGGCAGTATTGCAGCCCGGCCGGCCCCGTGATCCGGTTTTGGCCGCCAGTAGGGCTATTTGGCCACTGGCGACCAAAATCGCGACTGCCGGCTCACGCTCCGACGCGACGGGCAGCGAGCTCGATGCGCTCGTCGGGCTGCACGGCGGCCACCCGGAAGAAGCCCGCCGAGGCCTCGCCGTAGAACTCGCCGGGCGAGACGACGACCCCGGCCTTGGCCGCAATGTCCCGTGCCGCCGCCCACGCATCGCCGCCCGGTGCCGCCGCCCACAGGTAGAACGCCCCGCCGGGCAGCGGCGCGTCGTAGCCGGCCGCCTTGAGCACCTGCTGCAGGCGCTGGAGCCGGAACAGGTACCGCGCCCGCTGGGCCTCGACGTGCGCGTCGTCGTCCAGGGCGATCACCGCTGCGGCCTGGACCGGTCCGGGCGGCATCAGCCCCGCGTGCTTGCGGACCTCGCGCAGGTAGTGGACGAGGTCGGCGTCGCCGGCGTAGAAGCCGATGCGCGCCCCGGCGAAGCTGTCCCGCTTGGAGAGCGAGTGCACGGCGATCACGCCGTCCAGGTCGCCGCCGCCGAGGATCGTCGAGCGCTCGCCCTGCCACACGAACTCGGCGTAGCACTCGTCGGAGAACACCGGGACGTCCCGCTCGCGGCCCCATCGCGCGACGGCGTCGAGGTCGAGCAGCTCGCCGGTCGGGTTGGCCGGCGAGTTCGTCCAGATGCACAGCGCCCGGTCGGCGTCCTCGTCGCGGATGTCGTCGAGCGTGCGATAGGGCACCGGGCGGCACCCGGCCAGGATCGCGCCCATCTCGTAGGTCGGGTAGCTGATCGCCGGGTAGAGGACGGTGTCGCGGGACGGGTCGCGCAGCCGCAGGTATTGCGGAACCGACGCCACGAACTCCTTGGTGCCGACACACGCGGCCAACTCGGTGTCGGAGTCGACCCGGACGCCGAACCGGCGCTCGATCCAGCGTGTCGCCGCGCCACGAAACGCCGGCGTGCCGATCGAGGGCGGGTAGCCCCGGGCGCCGTCCACTGTGGACAGTGCCGCGATCACCTCAGGCGGCGCCGAATCGCACGGCGTGCCGATCGAGAGGTCGACGGCACCGCCCTCGTGCTGGTCGGCGATCGCGATCACCTCGCCGAGGCGCTCGTACGGGTAAGGCGGCGGGACGAAGCCGGGCACGGTCACTCCAGGTGTTGCGCTAGTAGTTGGGCCAGATGTTGACCTTGATTGTGCGCCAACTGTTCGAGCTGGGTCCGGCACGAGAACCCATCGGCGAGCACGATCGACCCCGGCGACGCGGCCCGGACGGCGGGCAGCAGGGCGGTTTCGGCGACGGCGACCGACACCTCGTAGTGCCCGCGTTCGACGCCGAAGTTGCCGGCCAGCCCGCAGCACCCCCCGACCGCGCTGATGTCGGCGCCGGCGTCCTCGAGCAGCGCGGCGTCGGCGTCCCAGCCGAGGACGGCGTGTTGGTGGCAGTGCGGCTGGGCGACGCCGTGGACGCCATCCAGTCGAGGCGGCGTCCAGCCCTCGGTAGCGCGCAGCTGCTCGGCAAGCGTCTTCGTCGCGGCCTTCACGCGCACGGCGCGCGGATCGTCAGGTAGCAACTCGGTGATGTCCGAGCGCAGCACGGCTGTACAGGACGGCTCCAGGCCGACGATTGGGATGCCGTCGTACGGTGCGAGGGCGTCCAACGATCGGCGCAGCTGGCGTCGGGCGCCGTCCAGCTGGCCGGTCGAGATCCAGGTGAGCCCGCAGCAGACCGCCTTGTCGGTGATGCGCACCGAGTAGCCGGCCGCCTCGAGCACGACCACCGCCGCCTGTCCAACGGCCGGCGTGAAGTGGTCGGTGAACGTGTCGACCCACAGCACCAGCGGGGTGCCGGGCGACTGCGGCCGGCCCGCGAACCACTGGCGGAACGTCTGCGGCGCAAACTCCGGTAGCGGGCGACGCCGGTCGATGCCGCCGAGGCGCTTGGCCAGCGCGGCCAGGCTGCGGCGCCGCAGGGTCGCGTTGGCCAGCTTCGGCGCCCGGGACGCGAGTCGCGCCCAGCGCGGCAGCCAGCCGAGCGCGTAGTGCGCGGCCGGACGGGGCCGGCGCCGGTATCGCTGGTAGAGCACCTCGGCCTTGTAGGTGGCCATGTCGATGCCGGTCGGGCAGTCGCTCGCACATCCCTTGCAGGACAGGCACAGGTCGAGTGACTCCGCGACCTCGTCCGAGCGCCAGCCCTTCACGAGGGATCCGTTGGCCAGCTCCTGCAGCACGCGAGCCCGGCCGCGGGTCGAGTCCTTCTCGTCACGCGTGGCCAGGTAGGACGGGCACATCACGCCGCCGGAATCGGCGCGGCACTTGCCCACCCCCACGCAGCGGTGTACAGCTGCGCTGAGGTCACCGCCGTCGTGCGGGTACGCGAAGCCGAGGTTGATCAGCGGTCGCGCCGCCGGCACCCGCAGGTCGGCGTCGAGCGGCGCCGGGCGCACGATCACGCCCGGGTTGAGCACGTCGTCCGGATCGAACGCGTGCTTGACCGCCGCGAACGTCTCGATGGCCTCCGGCGAGTACATGTATGGCAACAGCTCGCCCCGGGCCCGCCCGTCGCCGTGCTCACCCGACATCGAGCCGCCGTACTTGCCGACCAGCCGGGCGGCATCGACGACGAACTCGCGCAACACACGCGGCCGGGAGGTCAGCGGGAAGTCGATGCGCACGTGCACGCAGCCGTCGCCGAAGTGCCCGTAGGCCAGGCCGTCGACCCCGTGCTGGCGCATCAGCGCCTCGAAGTCACGCAGGTACGGGCCCAGCACGGCCGGCGGGACGGCGGCGTCCTCCCACCCGGGCCAGGCCGGCTCGCCCGCAGGTGTGCGGCTACCGAGGCCGGCGCCGTCCTCGCGGATGCGCCACAACGCCCGGGCCGCCGCGCCGGTGACCACGGCCGAGTCGAGGCAGCCGGAGTCGGCGATCAGCTTGCGGGCGGCGGCGATGGCCGCATCCGGGGTCTCGCCGGCCGTCTCGGCGAAAATCCAGCCCCCACCCCGGGGTAGTTCCGGCACGCTTCCCCGGCGAGCACGCACCACGTCGGAGAGCCGGGCGTCCAGGCCCTCGAGGGCAACGGCGCGGTGGGGCAGCAGCGCGGGCACGGCGTCGGCGGCGGTGGCCATGTCGGCGAAGCCCAGCACGGCGAGCGCGGTGGCCCGCGGCGCCGCCACCAGGCGCACGGTCGCCTCGGTGATCACACCCAGCGTGCCCTCGGTGCCGACCAGGAACTTGGCCAGATCGGTGCCGTTCTCGGGCAGCAGGTGCTCGAGCGAGTAGCCGGACACTTGCCGGGTGAAGCGACCGAACTCCGTACGGATCAGGGCCAATCGCTCCCGGACGAGGGCGTCCACGGCCGGCGGAACGGCGTCCACTCGCGAGCCGTCGCCGGCGAGGACGTCGAGGGCGACCACGTTGTCGGCGGTACGCCCGTAGGCCAGCGCGCGCGAGCCGCAGGCGTTGTTGCCCAGCGATCCGCCGATGGTGGCGCGCGCGTGCGTGGACGGATCCGGCCCGAACCGCAATCCGTGGGGCGCCGCGGCGGCAGTGATGTCGTCGAGAATCGCGCCCGGTTCGACCACGGCCGTACGGGCATCGGCGTCGATGGAGACCACGCGATTGAGGTGACGCGAGAAGTCGAGCACCAGGCCGGAACCGACCGCGTTGCCGGCGATGGACGTACCTCCACCGCGCGAGGTCAGGGCCACGGCGAGCGATCGGCACACGTCCAGGGCGGCCGCGACCTCGTCGGCGTGGCGCGGGAACGCGACGGCGGCCGGCACGACCCGGTAGTTGGAGGCGTCCGACGAGTACTCGGCCCGCCGGCGGGTAGAGACGTCCACCTCGCCGACACCGGCTCGGCGCAAGGCGTCCGTGAGTTCGGTCACGCCCGCCATTCTCCGTGCCTACGAAGGGCGGTAGTCGCGCGGGTGCGTGGCCTTCATCGTCACCGACACGTTGTGCTGGTTGAACCCCTTGAAGCCACCGCGGCGGGCGAGGTTCTCCAGGTGCGATCCGGCGCCGCCGGTGGTGGCCAGCTCCTCGGCCCGCTCGGCGCTCAGGTGCCCGGCGGCGACGAGCGGCGCGAGACGCTCGCGGGGCACCGTCCACAGCTCGGCCTCGGTGAACGCCTGCCGCAGATGCGCGAAGTCCGAGAACGGGTTCATGCTCGCGTAACCCCGCTCGGCGAGCTGGTAGCGCAGACCGTCGAACTCGAACTGGCCCTCCAGGTGGTGCATGCCGGCGCCGAGCAATGACTCGCTGTGCAGCGCACACCACATGCCGACCGTGCCGTACGCGTCGCCGCCGGAGAGCTCGGCAAGCTCGACCTGGGAGAAGTCGAGCTGCACCTCGTCCGGAGTCAGGTCGACGTCGGCGAAGATAACGCCGCCGCTACCGGGATGTTCGAGCACCTGCGCGCCCCAGCCAGCCTCATCGCCCGCGTAGAAACGCTCGCGCAGCCCGAAGCCGAGCGCCTGCAGGAACCGGATCAGGCCGTTGAACGCGGGACGCGACGAGCGAAACGTGTGGTGGTCGTTGTTGCCCCAGCCGAGGCCGAGGCGGTCCTGCCGGGCGTGCTGCATCGTGCCGGCCGCGTTCGAGCGCTGCCAGTACGCGCGCTCGATCTCGAGGAAATAGGCGGCGGACAGCTCCGGCCCGACCAGCGAAACCGCCTTGCGCGCGAAGGCGATCTGGGCCTCGACCCCGTTCGCGCCGGTCAGCGCGCGCGGCCGTTCGGCGAGCAGCCGCTCGGCCTCGGCCGCGTCGGCGGCCTGCTCGGCGCTGAACTGCTGCGGAGTCACGCCGGCCGACCACGACCGGCGCTCGACGCCGCCGACCTCGACGTCGTTCTCGTCCATCACGACGGCGCGGCGATACCCCGAGCGGGGTGACCCCTCGACCGCTCGGGTGGAGTGCTGCGCGTGCGCGAACGCCGCCGCGTCGTCGACGCGCAGGTCGATGCGGTACCCCTCGGCGATCACGATCGCCGGCAGCTGAGCGCCCGGATGCCGCCAGACGCCGGGCGTCGTGCCGTGCCCGTCCACGTAGCCGACCTCGCGTAGCTCGTCGGCAAACACCGGTCCGCCGACGACGTCCAGCCAGTCCTGGACGCGCGTCGATGTCCGAGGCCCCAGGTCGGCGGACAGGCAGGCGAAGCGCGGGCTCTTGGCCATCGCGTCGCCCACGATTCGGTCGACGAGTGCCTCGGCGTCGGGGTGCAGCGTCCAGTCGAAGTCGGCAGTCATCTCTCCATGGTCGCCGTCGGGACGGGTCGAAGGCAAAGTAAGCAGCCTGAATCTTTGTTGGGTTGAGCATAAGCTGTGCTGATGCTAGATCCCAGCCAGCTCCGTACGCTGCGCACGGTCGTGGCGCACGGCTCGTTCGCCGGTGCCGCCGCCGAGCTGCGCTACACGCCGTCGGCGATCTCGCAACAGATCGCGGCCCTGGAGCGGTCGACGGGCATCCTGTTGTTCGAACGTGGCCCCAAGTTCGTCTCGCCCACCCCGGCTGCGCTCGAGCTGGCCTCCCGAGCCGGCGACCTGCTCACCGGCCTGGACGCGTTGGAGCGCGACGTCGCGGCGCTCGCGCGGGGCGAGGCCGGCGGGCTGCGCATCGGCAGCTTCCCGACGGCCGGGGCGCGCATCCTGCCGGCGGCGCTCGCCCAGCTGACTCGACAGCGTCCGGACGTCGACCTGCACCTGGACGAGGGCGAACTCGACACGTTGCTGCCGGCCCTCACCGAGGGCGAGCTCGACCTCGCTCTCGCCTACCGCTACGACGTGGTGCCGACGTCGTGGCCGGCATCACTCGTCGAGCACCCGTTGATCGCGGAGCCGCTGCGCGTGCTGCTGCCTCGACGGCATCGCGCCTCGGCCGAATCGGTGCGGCTGACCGTCCTGCGCGACGAGCGGTGGGTGGCCGCACTCGCCGGAACGCCCGGCGCGATCAACCTGGAGCGGCTGTGCGCGAGCGCGCGCTTCACCCCGAACGTGACGTTCCGCAGCAACGACTACGCCGTGGTGCAGGGCCTGGTGGCCGCCGGGTTGGGCGTGGCCATCGTGCCGGGACTGGCCGTCAGCTCACCGACCCGGGTCGGCGTCTTCTCCATCGCCGGCCGGGCGCCCCAGCGCCGGATCGTGGCGCTGCACCGGCGCGGCAACGCCAACCCACTGCTCGCCCCGACGCTGGCCGCGCTGCGCGACGCGAGCCGCGCGTTGCGCTGAACGCGTCCGGTCAGCGCACGCCCCGCGGCCGGAACTGGACGCTGATCCGCGGGCCTACCTGGCGGGCCGTCTTGGGAATGGCGTGCTCCCAGGTGCGTTGGCAGCTGCCGCCCATCACGAGCAGGTCGCCGTGACTGACGTCGAACCGCAGGCTCGGCGCCCCACCGCCACGCGGACGCAGGCGCAGGGCGCGCGGTGAACCGAGCGAGACGATGGCCACCATCGTGTCCTGGCGGTCGCCGCGACCGATGCGGTCACCGTGCCAGGCCACGCTGTCGGCGCCGTCGCGATACAGGCACAGCCCCGCCGTCCGGAACGGCTCGCCCAGCTCGGCCCCGTAGTGGGCATCGAGCGCGCGCCGGGCGTCGTCGAGCACCGGGTCGGGCAACACGTCCTCCTCGTCGTAGAAGCTGAGCAACCTCGGAACGTCGACCACCCGCTCGTACATCGGCCGCCGCTCGGCCCGCCACGGGACGGCGTGCAACAACCGATCGAACAGCACGTCGGCCCCGCCGATCCAGCCCGGCCGAACGTCCACCCAGGCGCCGCGCGTCAGCACGGTGCGACGTACCGAGGAGCCCAGCCGCCCCGGACGAACCTCGTTACCGACATCCAGCAGCGATCCCTGAAACGCACCGCTCATGACGGCGAGCATACCCCACGATCAAACATATGTTCGAGCACGCTGAACTCTGGGGCCGAATAGGAACGTTCGCAGAGACGCGTGAAGCCTTACGCCGACACCCGGTAGGTCGCGTGCGACTCCACCCACGCGCCACCTTCGCGCTGCTCCCAGGGCCTGTCTTCTGGCTCCATCTCGCACAGTTCGATGTGGACCGTTCCGATCGATTCCCACTGCTGACCCGCGTAGCGAAGCTGGAGCACTAGGTATGAGCCGGTGCGCGGTTCGCGTCGTCCCTCTACGTTTCCGGTTGCGGTTAGTGGCTCGTCAAGGCGGACGACACAGGCGCGCTTCGCGTTCTGGCCAGGTATCCACTTCGCGACGCACCCGGTGACCTCCGAACGATGAGCGAGCCACTCGGGTTCAAAGTCGTATCCACCACTGACGGTGATTCGATTGCCGATCGCCGGTTCCACGTCGTCATGCTCTCAGGCCGCGCCGAAGATCCGCGCATGCCGTTGCAGGACGTCCAAACCTGGAGTCCGCGAGGAGGTCACTACTCGCGTAGAGACCTGGTCTCCGGTGACACCGCGTGGTTCGATGTGTGCACCTCGGCCCGCGGCCTGCCCCAGCTCATCGCTGTTCTGCAGGCCGCGCTGCTCGAGATTCCCTTGTCCTGCGCGGCATTGTGGTTCGCCGCCGTCACGATCCGCTGCGCGGCTCAGGCTGGTTCGAGTGCGGGCACCACGGCCGGCGCCTGACCTGCGCGGTCGGGACGCCGGACCAGGACCGCGGTGGTGGGCACCGCGACCAGTGCGACCAGACCGCACACCCAGAACGCCCAGTGGAAGCCACCGGTCAGGGCCACGTTGGCGGACTTGCCCTCGGCGGTGAGCGTCTTGACCCGCGTGGCGGCCACGGTCGAGGCGATCGCGACGCCGATGGCTCCGCCCAGTTGCTGCGCGGTGTTCAGCAGTCCCGAGGCCAGCCCGGCTTCACGTTCGGCGACTCCCTGCAGCCCGGCGATCGAGATCGGAATGAACCCGAACGCGGTTCCGGCTCCGACGACGACGTACGGTGCGGCCAGATCGAGCCAGAAGCTCGCGTGCACCGGCGCCTGCGTCGTCCACAGCACGCCGCCGCCGATCATGCCCATGCCCATGATCAGGACCGGGCCGGCGCCGATGCGGGTGACCAGCGTCTGCGAAAGCCCGGCGAGCGCGACCGAGGTCAGCGACGCGACGAGCCACGCCGTGCCGGTCTGCAGCGCCGAGTAGCCGAGCACCTGCTGCATGTAGAGCGTCCCGACGAAGATGAAGGCGAAGAAGCTGCCTCCCATCAGCAGGCCGGCGATGTTGGCCCCGGCGAGCGCGCGGGACCGGAAGATCCGCAGCGGCATCAGCGGTGCCTCGGCGCGGGCTTCGATCACCAGGAACGCGATCACCAGGGCTGCCGCGGCGGCGAACAGTGCGACCGTGGACGCCGCCGACCAGCCCACCTCTGGCGCCTTCGACAGCGCGTACACCAGCACGACCAGCCCGGCCGTCACCGTGAGGCCACCGAGCGCGTCGAAACGTCGCCGCACGCCCTCCAGGCGGCTCTCCGGAACAACCCGAGGTGCCAACGCCAGCGCCGCCGCGCCGACCGGAACGTTCAGGTAGAAGATGTACTCCCAGCCGGCGAAGCGGGTCAGCAGGCCACCGGCGAGCAGCCCGACCGAGCCGCCGACGGCACCGATCGCCCCCCACAGGCCCAATGCTTTGTTGCGCTCGACGCCCTCGGGGAACATGTTCATCACGATCGACAACGCGGCCGGCACGACGATCGCCGCCCCCAGCCCCTGCAGGCCCCGCATCGCGATCAGGAACCCGCTGGTCGACGCCAGCGCAGCGCCCAGCGACGCCACCGTGAACACCCCGAGGCCTACCATCAGGATCCGGCGCCGCCCGAGCAGATCGGCGGCCCGCCCACCCAGCAACAAGAACCCGCCGAACGTCAACCCGTAGGCGGTGACCACCCACTGCAGGTTCGACTCCGAGAAGTGCAGCGCGTTGCCGATCGTCGGCAGGGCGACGTTCACGATCGTCAGGTCGACGATCGTCATGAAGAACGCGACCGCCAGCACGGCGAATGCGCGCCAACGATGAACCGTAGTCATCACTAGCCTCCGTCATTGCAATCGGCGACCAATTCGCCGTTCACAAGTACTGATCCCGGAGGACGGGCCAACTCATCGCGCCGCGCGATAGGTGGCGCTGGTCGCGGGATCGCGGCCGAGAAGCGCGACGAGTTGATCGCCGGGGCCGGCCGCGGGCGGGAGGCCCACCGGCGGCGCGAACAGCCGGTGGTGACGGGCATCGGCGACGAGTACCGGGCAGACGCCCAACAGCTCGCTCGCCAATTCGTTCGGGATCGGTCGGCTCTCCTGGATGGCCCGCGAGATGTCCCATCCGTGCACGGCGATCTCGAGGGCTCCCGTCCGGGCAATCACGCCCAGCGCCAGTGGACAGCCGCCGGCGATCACCACCCGCTGGATTGCCGGGCCGCGGCTGAGGGCGGCGACGAGTCGCGTCGCCCGCCCGCGGAACAGGTCAAGGGGGTCGGTTGCCGGCGGAGCGGTCGCGGTCGGGCCGGCGAAGCACTCGTGGAGCAGGTCCAGCGACTCGTTGACGTGCCGCAGCAGCGTGCCCAGATCCCAGCCGACGCAGGGCGTCGGGGCCCTCAGCCGATCAGCCGTGACGCCCCGAACGGCGCCCAGGGCGTAGGCGATCGCCCGCTCGAGCAGACCGAAGGCGTCACTCCCGTCCATCCGGGTCACGAGTCACGCTCGCTGATCTCGCGCCGGCGCGGTGGCAGCGGGAAGCGTCGCCGGCAGGTCGAACAGCGGGAACAACTCGGTATCGAAGAAGACGACGATGCGACTGACCTGGCTGTCGGTCACCTCGAGGACGTGGATGGCGCGCGCCTCGTAGACCCCGCCGTCGACGATCTCGTACTCGGCCATGGCCGGCTGGCCGTTGGCGCGCGTCGGGATCAACCGCAACTGACCGGGCGAGCGCAGAACCCGCGAGCTGAGGAAGCCCGTGACCACATCGCGGCCGCTGAACCAGGTCGGCGTCGGGGGCATCTCCAGCGCAACGGTCTCCAACAGCACCCGTTGCAACTCCGCGACGTCGGCGTTCTCGAACGCGGCCACGTAGCGGTCGAGCAGAGCGCGGGTATCCGCCTCGACCGGCTCGGTGGTCGTCTCCTCGGCCGGGGCCGCCTCCAGGAGCGCGGCGCGGGCCCGCTGCAGGGAGCTGTTGATGGCCGCCGTGCTCGTGTCGAGAAGGTCGGCCACCTCGGCCGCCGGCAACCCGATGACCTCGCGCAGGATCAGCACGGCGCGCTGACGCGGCGGCAGATGTTGCAGGGTCGCGACGAACGCGAGACGGATGCTGCCGCGAAGCCCGACCACCGCGGCGGGATCGGGGCTCACCAGCCGGTCCGGAACCGGCTCCAGCCACGCGATGTCGGTACGTGACGGCGCGAGCGAATAGGCCGGATCCTGGGACGGGCCGCCGAGGTCAGAGGGCAACGGTCGCCGACCTCTCTGTTCGATCGCGCGCAGGGAGGCATTGGTGGCTATCCGGTACAGCCACGTCCGCAGCGACGATCGGCCCTCGAAACCGTCATAGGACCGCCACGCCCGCAGGAGTGCCTCCTGCACCGCATCCTCGGCCTCGTGCACCGAACCCAACATCCGGTAACAGTGCGCCAACAGCTCCCGCCGGTAGGGCTCGACCATCCGCGAGAACTCTTCGTTGTCGATCGACATCAACGCTCCTCGAGTGGACTCACCGATATAGATCCGCCGTCCCACCAGGACTCATCGCACGATCATCGACGACTTCGCTGACATCGCGCCTTCGCCGCGGTGTCTTGGCCCGCGATGAGTTCCCGCTGCGCGCCGGATCTCCACATCGAAACCGTCCAGCCGCAAGGGAAGAGGTCGACCATGAGTGACCTGTCCGATAAGACCACGATCGTCGTGGGCGCGAGCCGCGGCCTGGGCCACGGGATCGCCACCGCCTTCGCCGAGGCCGGCGCCCCGGTGGTCGCCGTATCGCGTACCGCTGCGCCGTTCGCTGGGCCGGCCGACCGCGTCGGCACCATCTCACCGGAGGTCGCCGACGCCGGTGACGCCACGGTGCCCGCCCGCCTCTTCGACCGCTACCGTCCGCAGATCGTCGTCCTGGTGGCCGGCGCCAGCCCGCACATGCGTCCGCTCCAGCAGCAGACCTGGGAGACGTTCTCGGTCAACTGGCAGACCGACGTCCGCATCACGTTCCACTGGCTGCGCGAGGCCCTGCTCACGCCGCTGCCGCCGGGCAGCCGGGTGGTCGTGGTCAGCAGCGGAGCCGCGCTGAACGGATCACCGCTCAGCGGCGGATACGCGGGCGCCAAGGCCACCCAGCGCTTCCTCACCGGCTACGCCCAGGACGAGGCGAATCGCGCTGACCTCGCCATCACCTTCACCGCGGTGCTGCCCCAGTTCGCGCCGCTAACCGGCGTCGGGCGACCGGCGGTCCAGGCGTACGCGGCTCGCGCCGGCCTGTCCGTGGAGGATTTCCTCGCGCAGCAGGGCCCGCTGGTGACCCCGGAGATCGCCGGCGCTGCTCTGGTCGAGCTGGTGCGGGCCGACGCGACCACCCTCGCCCCCGGATACCTGCTCACCGGCACCGGGCTGCAGGACCTACCGTGACCCGGCTGGTCAGACGTCCACGGCCAGGCGGACCGTTGTCCGGTCGCCCACCTCGAGCCGTTCGGCCTTCCGTACCCGCGCCTTGACCGGGACGAGGTAGCGACCGTCCTTCGGGAACAGCGACGTCGTCCATCCGGTGCTGCCGATCTGGGCCGTCACCGGGATCATGCCCCAGCCGTAGGACACCATCGCGGACGTCGCTTCCAGCTGACCGCAGTTCTCGTCCGGAACGGTGATGAAGTGCCACGGCGCCGGGCCCCTCCAGAACCAGATCTCCCCACTGAACTCCAGGTTCATTCGATCAGCATAGGAGCTTGATCAAGAGTGAGAAGTGGCTGCCCGGGCGACCACTTCTCACTCTTGATCAAGCTCGGAGGCCCGCGCCACGGTTGATCAGCCGGCGGTCGGCGGGCGATGCGCCTCGCCCCATTCGCGGAGCGAGTCGAGCACCGGCGCGAGATCCCGGCCGGACGGCGTGAGCCAATACTCGAAGCGCGGCGGGTGTTCGTTGTAGAGCCGGCGCTCGATGACGCCGGACTGCTCGAGATTGCGTAGCCGGTCGGCCACCCGATCGCGCGGCGCCCCGGTGTGCCGCTGGATGTCGTTGAAGCGATGCACGCCGAGGGCCAGCTCGCGCAACACGAGCAACGACCACTTGTCGCCGATGACCTCGAGGGTGTTGGCGATCGCACAATCCCGCACGCCGTCGACCATCACCGGTACGGGTTTGAATTTGGGACTCACGCTGCTACTGTAGCGCTACCCACTGAGTTGGATAATCAAACTGACTTGCTTCGGAGGCACCTATGGACATCTCATCGACCACCGCGCTCGTGACGGGGGCCAATCGGGGCCTGGGCCGCGCCCTCGCGGCTGAGCTGATCAGCCGCGGCGCGACCGTGTACGCCGGCGCCCGTAACCCCGACGCCGTCGACCTTCCCGGAGCCAAGGCGGTGCGCTTGGACGTCACCGACCCGGCGTCGATCACGGCGGCGACCGAGGCGACGGGCGACGTCAACCTGCTGATCAACAACGCCGGCTCCGGAACGGGCGCCGACCTGCTCGGGGGCGAGCTGGACGCGATCCGCCTCGAGATCGACACGCACTACCTCGGCACGCTGGCGACGACCCGAGCCTTCGTCCCCGTCATCGAGGCGAACGGCGGTGGGTCGATCCTGAACATCCTGTCCGTGCTCTCGTGGATCACGGTGCCCGATATCGGCGCCTACAGTGCGGCGAAGTCGGCCCAGTGGTCGCTGACCAACGCGTTGCGGATCCAGCTCGCCGAGCGCAAGATCCGGGTCGCCGGGCTGCACGTCGGGTACATCGACACCGACCTGGCCCGCGCCGTGACCTCACCCAAGCACGATCCGGCCGACGTGGCCCGGACGGCCATCGACGGCATTGCCGACGACGCCTACGAGATCGTCGTCGACGACCTCAGCCGCAACGTCCAGGCCGGACTCGCCGGTGGAGTGGCCGCGCTGTACCCGACGCTGCCCTAAGCGGGGCGCCTAGGCCGGGCCGGCGACACCGATCAGGTTGCCTTCGAGGTCGGTGAAGTGGCCGACCACGAGGTCCCGCCCCGGAGCCCGGGCCGGGCCCATGCGCCGCGTGCCACCCAGGGTCTCGGCCCGCTGCAGGGCCGCCTCGACGTCCGGAACGCCGACGTAGAAGAGCGCTTGACTCTCGTAGTCGGGGCCACCGCCGACGCCGCCGGGGATGCCGGTACCGCCATCGGTGTTCGGTTCGACGAAGCCGTAGTTGCCCGGCTCGGACACGGTGTCGGCCACCGAGCCACTCGTGTCGAACTCCCACCCGAACAGGTCGCCGTAGTAGCTCCGGAGCTTGCCGGCGTCCTTACCGATGATCTCGAAATGCACAACCGGGTATCCCATGTCGGTCCTCTCCATTTGACGTCTCGGTCCGATCAACCCGCACACCATGACGGCGGGGGCGTGCCGTCGAGAGCCAGCGCGACGGCCGCCCGAGCGGCCGCCGGACCGACCAGGTTGCCGGTTCCGCTGTAGCCACCCACGGCGACCACCCCGGGGGCCGTCTCGACACAGAGCGGCCGCCCGTCGGACGTGTAGCCCACCGACGCTGCCCACCGATGCGTGACCCCGACCGGGCCGCCCGCCATCCGCTCGGCCACCGTCTCGATCCACGCCTGGACGTCGGCGGTGGGCGAGGCATCTAGCGTCCACTCGTCGTCGACGTGGTGATCGCGCCCGCCGCCGACGTAGAGTCGCCCGTCCGCGTCCTGCTGCGCGTAGTCGTAGCCCCAGCGCCCGTACACGGGACACGGCAACCTCGCTGGCACCGGCGCCGTCGCAAGCATCTGCAGCCGGGCTGTACGCACGCGATCGGCGAGCTGCGGCAGCAGCGCCTCGAGCCGGCCGTCGACGGCAACGATCACGAGGCCGGCGTCGACCACACCGTGGTCAGTCGCGACCCGCTTACTGTCCACTGTGGACACCCAGGTGTGCTCGTGCAGCGCAGCGCGCCCACGTAGCGTCTCGGCCACACCGAGCGCCCTTCGGGCCGGGTTCATCGCGGCGTCGTCGGGTAGGAACAGCCCGCGTCCCAGCTCGCCGTCGTACTGCTCGACCGCGATGCCGTGCGCGCGGAGGGCCGCCTCCTGCTCTGCGCAATCGGCCAGCTCGGCGTCGTCGGGCTCGCCGGGCAGGCCAGCCAGTCGGATCGACCCGACGCGTCGCACGATCGCGGGGCCGAGCAGGGAGGCCAGCCGTTCAAGCTCGCGCAACGTCGTCCGGTACAACTCGACGGCCGGCCGTTCGCCCCATCGCCGGATGGCGTCGTGCAGGAACGGTGCCCCGCCGCCGAGCAGGAAGCCACCGTTTCGCCCGGCCGCCCCGGCCGCGACCCGGCCGGCGTCCACTCCGACGACGGACAGCCCCCGCGCGACGAGCTCCTCGACGGCGGCGAGCCCGGAGCCCCCCAAACCCACGACACAGGCATCAGCCGTGCGATCGCCGTCGAGCGGCGGCAAGCCGGGCCAGTCCAGCCCCTCGTCCCACCCAACCGTCAACGTTCGGACCTCCTTGCCGCTCCGCAAGCCTCGCTCACGGCAGCGCGAGTTGGCTCTTGCCCAGCACCACGATGCCGCTGTCGGTGACCTTGTACCGCGCCTTGTCGAGGTCGGGGTCGACGCCCACGTGCGCGCCGTCGGGCACGACGACGTTCTTGTCGAGGATGGCGTGACGGACGACGGCGCCCCGGCCGATCTGGACGTTGTCCATGAGCACCGAGGCCTCGACGTAGGCGCCGCTGTGCAGCCGGACGTTGGGCGAGATGACGCTGTTGCGCACCGTCGCCCCGGCGACGATCGTGCCGGAGGCGACGATCGACTCCTGGGCGATGCCGCCCTCGACGAACTTCGCCGGCGGTAGCTGGGGCGGGTTGGTATAGATCGGCCAGAGCTGGTTGTAGAGGTTGAAGATCGGGTGGACGGCGACGAGGTCCATGTGCGCGTCGTAGTAGGCGTCGAGCGTCCCGACGTCGCGCCAGTAGCCGCGGTCGCGTTCCTCGGCGCCGGGCACGTCGTTCGCGGCGAAGTCGTACACGTAGGCGCTGCCCTGCTTGACCATCAGCGGCATGATGCTGCCGCCCATGTCGTGCACCGAGTTGTCGTCGTCGGCGTCGGCTCGCAGCACCTCGAGCAGCGCCTCGGTGGTGAAGACGTAGTTGCCCATCGAGGCGTAGCTCTCGTCCGGGCTGTCGGGCAGGGCCGGCGGGTCCTTGGGCTTCTCGATGAAGTCGACGACGTTGCCGTCGACGCTGGCCTCGATGATGCCGAACGCGCTGGCCTCGCTGCGCGGCACGCGGTTGGCGGCGATCGTCACGCCGGCACCGGACTCGATGTGCTGGGCGACCATCTGCCGGGGATCCATCCGGTACACGTGGTCGGCGCCGAACACGACGATGTAGTCGGGCTTGTCGTCGTAGATCAGGTTCCCCGATTGCAGGATCGCGTCGGCGCTGCCGGTGTACCAACGCGGCCCGAGACGCTGCTGGGCCGGAACCGGGGTGATGTAGTTGCCGAGCACCGCCGACATTCGCCAGGTCTGGGTGATGTGGCGGTCCAGCGAGTGCGACTTGTACTGGGTCAGCACGCAGATGCGCAGGTACCCCGCGTTGACGAGGTTCGACAGCACGAAGTCGATGAGGCGGTAGTTGCCCCCGAAGGGCACGGCGGGCTTGGCACGGTCGGCGGTGAGCGGGAAGAGGCGCTTGCCCTCGCCCCCCGCTAGGACCATCCCCAGGACTCTGGGTTCCCTGGCCATGGACCCACCATATCGGGGCTGCGCACTTAGGGCGTGTCTCCTTACTCCCGCTCGTCGCGAGCGGGGCTGAGGTGCGCGAGATGCGAGGCGGAGGAGGAGGCCGATACCGCTGTTGTATCGGCGACGACGACAACGAAGCAGATCGCGTGCCTCAGCCCCGCGTAGCAGAGCATGGAGTAAGGAGACACGCCGTAGCGGCGAGTTCGTGAAATCGCAGTAACGTGTGCGTCGTGCGCGTCGGCATGCTCACTCGCGAATACCCCCCCGAGGTATACGGCGGCGGGGGCGTCCACGTCGAGTTCCTCACTCGCGAGCTGCGCCGGCTCGTCGACGTCGAGGTGCACTGCTTCGGATCGCCGCGCACCGAGGCAGGAGTGTTCGCCTACGCGCCACCGGCTGGTCTCGCCGGCGCAAACCCCGCGCTGCGGACGATCGGCGTCGACCTCGAGATCGCCGACGCAGTGGGCGATCTGGACGTCCTGCACTCACACACGTGGTACGCCAACCTGGCCGGGGTGCTCGGCGCGACGCTGCACGGCCGGCCGCACGTCCTCACCGCACACTCGCTCGAACCGCAGCGTCCGTGGAAGGTCGAGCAGCTGGGCGGCGGCTACGGCATCTCGTCCTGGGTCGAGCGGCAGGCCTACGAGACCGCCTCGGCCATCATCGCAGTCAGCTACGGAATGCGCGCGGACGTACTCGATGCGTACCCGTTCGTGGATCCGGCCCGAGTGCACGTCATCCACAACGGCATCGACACGTCGCTCTACGCGCCGTCGCCGGCTCGCGACGTGCTGTCCCGGTACCAGATCGCCCCCGACCGCCCGTCGGTGCTGTTCGTCGGCCGGATCACTCGGCAGAAGGGCCTCTCGCACCTGCTGGCCGCCGCGGCGGCGTTCGATCCGGCGATTCAGCTTGTGCTGTGCGCCGGCGCGCCGGACACGCCGGAGATCGCGGCCGAGACGGAGGCCGCGGTCGCATCGCTCTCCTCGTCCCGGTCCGGCGTCGTCTGGATCCGCGACATGCTCCCCCGGATTGAGCTCGTGCAGCTACTCACCCACGCCTCGGTGTTCGTGTGCCCGTCGGTGTACGAACCGCTCGGCATCGTCAACCTCGAGGCCATGGCCTGCGAGACCGCCGTCGTGGCCAGCGCGGTCGGCGGCATCCCGGAGGTTGTCGCCGACGGCGTCACCGGCCTGCTCGTGCCCTGCATCGCCGTGGAGCCGGCCGAGTTCGAAGCCGGGCTCGCGGCGGCGGTCAACGAGCTGGCGTTGAATCCGACCCGAGCGGCGGCGATGGGCCGGGCGGGGCGAGAGCGGGCCGAGCGCGAGTTCAGCTGGGAGACGATCGCGCATCGCACAGTGGAGCTGTACGAATCTGTGCTGTGACGTCTGGGTTGGGGTTTGCGCTCGGTCGGGCTGAGGTTGCGCTCGGCTTAGGCCGCGGATTGCTCTCGGTCGGGTCGGGTTTGCGCCGCAGTTCGCGCTCGGGCTTTAAGAGCGCAGCGACAGAGGGTCCCTTCGTACCTGCTCGGCTACCGCTGCCGGCTAACTGCCCGCTCTGCGCCGTCTCCACCCTCCGCCGCCCTCGCCCGTTCCCCCACTCACCGCTCGCCTCCAATTCGCGATTCTCCTTATTTTGCACCACATTCAGGGGTGGACAGGCGACCTGATGGTCGCGTAGAATCAGACGCATGTTCGATCCATCAACTCGGCCGCCGACGGTGCTCGATGCACTGTCCGCACCTGCGGATGTCGCCGCCTGGGCCGCCGTTGTGGCGCCGGGTGCTGAGGTGGTCGGTCCGTTGGCGGTGATCGACCCGGCCAAAGTGGATAGTGTCGCGCGGATCGATCTGCTCGTCGCCTACGAACGTCAGATCGCGTGGCTGCACGGCGCGCAGCAGCGGGTTCTGGCCGAGTTGGATGGGTCGGCGTTGAACTGGAACGGCAAACAGACGATCGACTACACCCAAGAACAAGTCGGGGCCGCGCTACGACTCTCACCCGGTCACGCCGCGGATCGCCTCGCCGTCGGCCGCACACTCGTTGATCGACTGCCGACCACCCTGAGCCTGCTCGAGCGGGGCGAGATCACCTACCTGCACGCCAAGAAACTCGCCGAAGCCGTGCTGCCCTTCGATACGAAGGCGACGGGTGAGATCGAGGAACGCGTCCTACGCCGTGCCTGTGATCAGACCGTCGGGCAGTTCACCGCGTCGGTGCGCCGAGCCGTGATCGCTGCGGATCCACGCCGAGCCGAACAACGCCACACCGACGCGCTGGCCGAGCGGCGGGTCGTAGTCACTCCGCAACCGGACGGCATGGCCGAACTCTGGGCCTGGTTGCCCGCTGAAGGCGCCGCGTTGGTCAAGACCGTGCTCGACTCCCTCGCCACCGTGAAAACCCCCGGTGATGGGCGGGTGATCGACCAACGCCGCGCCGACGCCCTCATCGACGTGTTCGCCCGCGTGATCGGTGACCCCACCCTGCCCGAACACCACGGACAGCGACCCGCCATCCACGTCACGGTGGCGGCATCCACCCTGCTCGGCTGCGACGACCTACCCGCCGACCTCGACGGCTACGGACCCATCA
>Ga0137412_10000255_pt1 | contig 35601 bp, 32 predicted proteins | sample CZODoug2_1_16fun_FD_122160 | JGI IMG/M metagenome (GOLD analysis project Ga0137412, IMG submission 122160) | Vadose zone soil fungal communities from Angelo Coast Range Reserve, California, USA - CZODoug2_1_16fungal (Hybrid Assembly) | ecosystem: Environmental > Terrestrial > Soil > Vadose zone...
AACAGCTGCTCGGTCGTCATCTTTTGAGGGCCGTCCTTGGTCATGCGAGTGAACGCGCCTTCAGGCATTTTTTCGCCGGCTTTGATCGTCATGGTGCTTTCCTCGTTCTGAATTCTAGCCGAGCTTGTCCGCGTACAGCTCCCACAGCTTGAGGACGCGCTGGCTGATGTTCGGTACTGCCTTGAGGCCGACAAACGCCTTCTTCGCCTCTGGGTAGTTCTTGAGCGCGGCCTGTGATCGGCCGAGGTACACATACGCCTCGTCCAACTGCTTGATCTGCCCTTTGCCGAGGCCGCGGGTGATGGCCGTCGATGCTCCCTGATAATCGCCGGCGCCGAAGTACACTTCGCCCAGCTTCACATCGAGTTGGCCCGCCGAATTCTTGGCCGCCTCGGCGTCGAGTGCCGGCAATCCCTTCTTGTCCGCATCGCCGCGGGTCTTCATCGCGTTCAACAAGCGGGTGGTGCGCTCCTTGTGATCATCCTTGACGATGCCGGAACTCGTCGCCTTTTCCAAAACCATTTGCGCTTCGCCCGGCAGGCCTGCATCACCGAGCAATTGCGCCATTTCAATATAGTCGGTGTCCGCTTGCATGGAGTTCGTGTCGAACATGACGCGATAAATCATCAACAGATTGTGGTCATCGCGCTCATCCTGGCGCTCCAGGCGTATCAGATTGTTCCAATACGAGGGCTTGTTGGTGAGGCGCACCAAATCGTACAGCCCTGAAATCATGCCGGCAGTCTCGTTGGCATCGCTGGCGCATTGCAATTTTATCTGATACAGCACTTCCTTGGGCTGCTCGCCGGCCTTCTTGAAGGCGGCAACGGCTCTGTCGCCCCAGACCGCCGAATTCTTGCAGTCCTTTTGCTGATAGTAAAGCTGAGCCATGATCAGGAGGTCATTATCGGTGGCGGCCCCGGCATCGAACATTTGCTTGCCATATTCAATTGCCTTGGTGCTCTGCTGGTTGTTGGCGGCCAGCTGAAACAGCACGCGATAAGTCTTGGGCAGCTCATCGGCTGGGAAAGCTCCGGTCGCAAGCGCGGCCTCGTAAGCGGTTTGCGCCGCCTTGAGGTTGTTCAGCCTGACATAGCAATTGGCTTTAAATTCATCAATCTTCAACTTGTCGTAGGCAGTCAGCGGACTTTTCGTCTCGGCGGCTTCCAGATTCTTCAGCGCTTCGGACCACTGCTGGGCTTGCATCGCCTTCTGCGCGGCCGTCATTTCCTTGGCAATCACGCGGCTGAGTTCCGGACCCTTGGGCTTATCGGCCGAAAATGCCGACTGCGACATTGCCGCGCAGCCAATGAGGGCAAGCAAGCAAAACACCGCGGGATGGCGTCGAATGTTGTGTATCGAATGACTCATTAGGAGACCTCGTTATGTACCGAAATAATTGCGCACGGCATTTTAAGATTCTTGCCCGGCATCTCTGGCTGGTCAAACAAACGGCGCGTACACCTCTTGAAGGGCATGACGCGCCGTAATACCACTCAGGGGTACCGACTTAGAAGAAATCGTTATTGACGAAACCTATCTTCTTCAATCCGCGGTGCTGCAAATCAGCCAACGTCTGCGCCACAATTTCGTATTTCGCGAACTTATCGACCGTGATATGCACTTCAGGCTGCGGTTGTTTCTGCGCTTCCGACTCGATGTAGGTTTGCAGGGTCTTTCGGTCCACCGGACTCCTGTTCCACAACAACGTGCCGTCGAAATCGATGGTCAGGTCGATGACCTCCGGCGGCGGCGGCGGCACAAAATTCGGCGGCGGCGGCAGCGGATTGTCGATTTTTACGGCATGCGTCTGGTTGGGAAGCGTGATGATGAAAATAATCAGCAATACCAACATCACGTCGATCAACGGAGTCATGTTGATTTCGGAATAGGATTGGCCCTCGCCGCCCCCGCCTACACTCATGGCCATCTTAAGTCTCTCCTACTTCGAGAGGCCGGGGCGATCGGGCTCAGTGATAAAGGCCACCTTGCGGATGCCGATTCTCTGGGTCGCGACGAGCACCTGGCCCACAAACTGATATCGAACATTCGAGTCGCCGCGGATGTGCACTTCCGGCTGCGGTTCCTGGCGCACGATGCCGCGCAATAGCGCCTGAAGCTCATCCTGGCCCGACAACAGCTTGGTATTCCAATAAATGGCGCCTTGCTTGTCGACCGCGATGGTGATGTTTTCCGGACGGGTTTGCGTGACCAGATTCGTCGCCTTCGGGAGCGTCAGCGGCACCTGCTGCAAAATGACCCGAATGGTGATGATGAAAATGATCAGCAACACCAACATCACGTCCACCAGAGGCGTGACGTTGATATCCGACATCGCCGTGCCTTCTTCCTCCGGTCCACCCACATGCAGCGCCATGTCGTCTATCCCTAGCGGGCGATCGCGGCAGCGGAGGGCTTGATGCCGGCCGACGGCGGGGGCTTATCCATGCCCAGGCCCATCTTGACGCCGGAGATCAGGTAGGCGTGCAACTCGTGCGTGAAGTGGCTCACCCGTTCCTGCACCGTCTTATTGCGGCGCAATAGCACGTTGTAGCCAAGCACGGCCGGCACTGCGACGACCAAGCCGATGGCGGTCATGATCAAGGCTTCACCGACGGGGCCTGCCACTTTTTCAATGGAACCCTGTCCGGAGACGCCGATGGCGATCAGCGCGTTGTAGATGCCGATCACAGTACCGAGCAAGCCGACGAAGGGTGCCGTGGCGCCAACCGACGCCAGGACCGGCAAGCCGGTTTGGAGACGACTGATAATGGCATCCGCGGTGCGCTGCAGCGACTCGGTGATCCACTCGCTGGTGCCGATCGCACCGGAGAGGCGGGTCTTATTGGACTCGTGATACTCGTAGGCCTGCTTGCCGGTTTCGGCCAGCGCACGAAACGGATTGGAACCGCCTTTCAGCTTGCCGATGGCATCGGTCAGGCTGGAGGAACTCCAGAATTCCTTTTCCGCCTCGATCGCTTGGAGGCGCAACCGCCGCTGATCGAAGAACTTGGTGATCATGATGAACCAGGTCATCAGCGACATGATCAGCAAAACAGCGAGGATCGATCTGCTAACGATATTGCCGTTGGCAATCAGTGCACCAAGGCCATATGGATTATCAACAACTGTCTCTTGCATTGACCGATTCCCTCTACTTATAAAAGCTTAATAATTGGAATGAACCAAACCTTGAGTCGTCAATCAAGCAACGGCTACTTGCCCGTCAACTTCCAGGTGATCTTGAATGGGAAAGTACCTTCCACCGCCTTGCCGTCTTCCATCGCCGGCATCATCTTCTGGCCCTTGACGCCCTTCAAACAGGCCTCGTCCAGGCGTGGAAAGCCCGAACTTGTCTGAACCGTCGCGTCGAGGATCTGTCCGCTGGCCGCCACTTTCATCAGCAGAATGCAGCTACCTTCTTCATTGGCTCGCTTGGAAGCGTCAGGGTAGTACTCTTCGCCGATTTTGAACGGATGCCTCGGATCCATCTTCGGACTCGAAACCGCATGCTGCACGGGCGCCGCCACGACCGGCGCCGGCGGCGGTGTTCGATCTTGCGTAATCACGGAAATCGCAGTGGTCTCGGGTGGCGCCGCCTGGATATCTACGAACTCCGGAGGAGGCACATACGGTTTGATTTCTTCGAGCTTAGGCGGGGGCGGCGGGGGTTTGTCGACATCTTTGGGTTTTTCAATCTGCGCAATTTCAACGGGGGGGATGATTTTCTGTACGAGCTGCCCGGCCAGCCCTGTATAAAACCCCCACACTATCACCACATGCAGCAGGATGACGGCAATGAGGGCTGCGCCCCTTCTGCCGGAAAATAATGATGGTTGTTCGTAATACATAAGTCAGTGCGACCCTACCCCTCAGTCTTGATCTTGCGCATTGCGCACGCCTCGAACTTGCCGCTGGTTTCCCAGCAACGACCCCTCAAGTTCCCTTCGGCGAGTAAAGAAGCCTGACACATATACAGCCCGAACTGCAAGCGCGATGTAACTCCAAAATGGCTCGTATGAACGTCAGACATCAAGAGGACTTGGCCTCGTTTGACGTGCTTTGCTCCAGATCCGTCACAGCCCCCAAGGAGGCGCTGCTCACCTCCCGGGAATATTTAGCCAAGGCGCCGCGGCGCGCATAGGGTTTGGGCGCAACCCAAGATTGCCGACGGCGCTTCAGTTCCCGCACAGCGACGTGTAGCGTGATTTCGCGGCGTAGCGCATCGATTGTGATCTCATCGCCGGTCCTCACCAGCGCCAGAGGGCCGCCGAGAGCCGCTTCCGGCGATAAATGCCCTACCACAAAGCCATGGCTGCCGCCGGAAAACCGGCCATCGGTGATCAGCGCCACGTCCGGTCCCAAGCCTTTGCCCATGATGGCGCTGGTGGGACTTAACATCTCGCGCATGCCGGGACCTCCCTTCGGGCCTTCGTAGCGGATCACCACCACATCGCCGGCCTTCACTTTGCCGCTCAAGATTCCCCGCAAGGAGTCTTCTTCGGAATTGAATACGCGCGCCTTGCCTTTGAAGCTTAAGCCCTCTTTTCCGGTAATTTTTGCAACGGCGCCCTCCGGTGCGAGGTTGCCATACAGGACCACCAAGTGGCTGTCTTTTTTAATCGGGTCCGTCAAGGACCGCACAATCTGTTGGCCGGCGGGGTACGCGGCAACCTCCCGAAGATCCTCGGCCAGCGTGGCCCCTGTTACGGTCAAGCAGTTGCCGTGCAGCAAACCTGCGTCCAACAGTGTTTTCATCAACGGCTGAATACCACCGACGGCGACCAGTTCCGACATCGAATAGCGTCCGCTGGGACGCAAATCGGCCAACACCGGAACGCGTCTGCCGATGCGCGTGAAGTCATCCAGCTTCAGTTTGATGCCGGCCGACGAAGCGATCGCCAGCAGGTGCAATACCGCATTGGTCGAACCACCGAGCGCAATGACCACCGTAATCGCGTTCTCCATGGACGCGCGGGTCATAATCTGTCGCGGCGTGATGCCGCGTTTGATTAGGTTAACCACCGCAGCGCCCGCCCGCTCGCAATCGTCGCGCTTCTGCCCTGAGATGGCGTCTTGAGCGGAGCTGTTGGGCAAGCTCATTCCCATCGCCTCGATGGCAGAGGCCATGGTGTTGGCGGTATACATTCCCGCGCAGGCTCCAGGTCCGGGAATGGCCGTGCGCTCGACGAATTTCAGCTGCTGTTCCGACACCGTCCCCTGTGCGACACCGCCGACGGCCTCGAACACCGAGACAATATCGCGCTTATCGGTTCCCGGACGGATGGTGCCGCCGTACACAAATACAGCGGGCCGGTCGAGTCGGGCGAGCGCCATCATGCATCCCGGCATATTCTTGTCGCAGCCGCCGATGGCCACCACGCCGTCGAAGCCTTGCGCTCCCACGACTGTCTCGATCGAATCCGCGATCACTTCTCGAGATACCAAGGAGTAGCGCATGCCGGGCGTGCCCATGGAGATCCCGTCGGACACGGTGATGGTATTGAAGGTGATGGCTTTGGCACCCGCTCGATCAGCGCCGGCGGCGACCAGACGTGCCAGCTCATCGATGTGCATATTGCACGGCGTCAAGTTGCTCCACGTCGAAGCAACGCCTACTTGGGGCTTGTCGAAGTCGGCATCAACGAAGCCGACGGCGCGCAGCATGGATCGGCTGGGCGCCTGCTTTATGCCATCGACCACCAAGCGTGAATGACGGCGCGTATCGATCGCAGGAGATTTCTTCGGCATGCCTTTCAGTCTACGCAATGCCGTAGCGTTCGACCAAGTAACGGTACGTGCCGCGCAGCGCCTGCGCCTCGGCGCCGACACCTCGCCCAGGGCGATCCTTGGGATTCCAAGCGTAAAGATCGATGTGCAGCCACGGCGATTCGGTCACGAAGCGCTTCAAGAACAACGCGCCGAAAATCGCACCGGCAAATGTCGAGGACGCGACATTATTAAGATCGGCGATTTTGCTGGCGAGTTCATCCTCGTAGCCTGCCCACAACGGCATGGGCCATAGCGGGTCATGTTCCGCCGCCGAGATTCGCGCGAGTTCCTGTACCACACGCTCATCGTTGCCAAACAGGGCCGGAAGCTCAGGTCCCAGTGCGACTCTCGCCGCCCCGGTCAGCGTCGCAAAGTCGATGATCAGATCCGGGCGCTCGGCGTCGGCATACGCCAAGGCGTCGCATAGCACCAGCCGGCCCTCGGCATCCGTGTTGCCGACTTCGACGGTCAAGCCCTTGCGGGTTGCCAGCACATCGCCGGGCCGGTACGCGTTGCCGCTGATCGCGTTCTCGACCGCCGGCACCAACACGCGCACCTGCGCGCGAATCTTGGCGCTCATGAGCAGGTGCGCGAGCGACAGCGCGACAGCCGCGCCGCCCATGTCCTTTTTCATGAGAGCCATGCCCGCGCCCGGCTTGATGTCCAAACCGCCGCTGTCGAAACACACGCCCTTACCCACCAGCGTCACCGTCGGGAGGGCTGCGCCGCCCTGCGGCATCCAACGCAACTCAACCAGCCGCGGCGCCTCGCTGCTCGCGCGCCCGACCGCGTGAATCGCCGGAAAGTTCGACGCCAGTAAATCCGTGCCGACCCATTCCTTGAAGTCAGCCCGGTGACGATTACCAAGCTGACGCGCCGCAGCAGCCAGTTCAGCCGGACCGAAATCGCCGGCGGGCGTGTTGATCCAGTCGCGTGCCATGCGCAGCGACTCGGCGGCATGCTCCACGTAGGCCATGTCGGCGTTCAACGGAGGATCCAAGCTCGCTGCCTCGTTCTTTGCAGCGCGGTAGCGTTCGAAACGATACCCACCGTAGGAAAACCCCAGCGCCAACTGTGTGGCCTCCGATGCACGGAACTGCTGCGCAAGACGGAACCGGCGCGGCGGCAACCGCTCCATCACGCCGGCCGCGTGCCACAGCGACAATTCTCCCAGACGCTTGCCCAGGCCGCCGACGGCTGCCGCGAGCCCGCCGCTGGTGTCCGGCAGCAGCACGACGCGATGCTTCTCGGCTCTGAAGTTCTGTTCGATGAGCCACTGCCGCGCCGGCGGCGGCTGGGCAGCGCGCCACGCTTCGATTTCGTCCTCGTACAACAGCCATAACGGGACAGAAACATTGCTGCCGGGATTCATCGGATATTCGACGTCGATACCCCCGGCTTTCAGGCCGGGCAGGAAACGCCGCTCCTTGCATTGGTGGTTGGGAAAGGAAACAATAGAACCTCGCTGTGTTTCGATGCTAGTTAACAAAGCGTTTAAGCGCAATTTTCTCTTTCAGACCCCGCTTAAGGCCGCGACAGTCTTTAGGCGGGGTCTTTTAGTTTTTTTGGCATGGTTTCGATCAGGAGATTTGAATGCGTTTGTATTCGCAAAAAGACGTCGACAAGAAAGCGCTGCGTGGCGCGCGCATCGCCGTCCTGGGGTATGGCAGTCAGGGCCGCGCGCATGCGCTGAACTTGCGCGACAGCGGCTATGACGTGGTGGTCGGCGTGCGGAAAGGCGATAGTTGGACCAAGGCGAAGAAGGACGGGCTGCAAGTGATGGAACCGCGAGCGGCGGTAAAAGGCGCTCAATTGGTGGCCATGTTGGTGCCGGATCTCACGCAGAAGCCTGTGTATGCCGAGCTCAAAACGCTGCTCGAGAAAGGCGCCACGTTGCTGTTCGCCCATGGCTTCAACATCCACTTCAAGCAGATCAAGCCGCGCAAGGATCTCGATGTGGTTTTGATTGCGCCCAAGGGTCCCGGGGATCTGGTGAGACGGCAATATCAGCAAGGCCGAGGTGTGCCCTGCCTCATGGCGGTAGCGCAAAATCCATCCAAGCGCGCGAAGGCCAGGGCGCTGGCGTATGCCGATGGCATCGGCGGCACGCGCGGCGGCGTGCTGGAGACGAGTTTTGCCGAGGAAACGGAAACCGACCTGTTCGGCGAACAGGCGGTGCTATGCGGCGGCGCCACGGAACTCGTGGTCAAGGGCTATGAGACGCTGGTGGAAGCCGGCTACCAGCCGGCGGTGGCTTATTACGAGTGCCTGCACGAACTGAAGTTGATCGTCGATCTCTTGCATGAAGGGGGCATCACCAAAATGCACCGCTTTATCAGCGAGACGGCAAAGTACGGTGATCTGACCCGTGGACCGCGCATCGTGAACAAGGCGACAAAGAAGGAAATGCGAAAGATCCTCACGGAAATTCAGCAGGGCAAATTTGCGCGCCAATGGATCGCGGAGAACAAAGGCGGCCGCCGCAAGTATTCGAAACTGTTGAAAGCGGATTTGGCGCACTCCATAGAAAAGGTCGGCGCCCAACTGCGCGCCAGAATGCCCTGGCTGGAAGGTGCTGGAAGCTAGATCACCCATGCCCGCGCGCACATTGTTCGACAAGGTATGGGCGGCCCATGAAGTCGTCGCCGAGACGCCCGACACGCCCGCGGTGCTATACGTCGATTTGCACCTGGTTCATGAGGTCACCACGCCGCAGGCTTTCAGCATGCTGAGATCGCGTGGGCTTGCGGTGCGCCGCCCCGATCGCACGCTGGCGACCATGGACCATTCAACGCCCACCCACACCGAACAGGTGTTTGGGTCTGTACCGATCAAGGTCGACGCCGCCGCCCGACAAGTGCGGCAGCTCGAACAAAACGCCGCTGAATTCGGTATCGAGCTTTTTGGCATGCGCGATGCGCGACGCGGCATCGTGCACATCATCAGTCCCGAACTGGGATGTACCCAGCCGGGCATGACCATCGTCTGCGGCGACAGCCACACCAGCACCCACGGTGCCTTTGGCGCCCTCGCTTTCGGCATCGGCACCACCGAAGTCGGACATGTGTTTGCAACGCAGGCCTTACTGCAGCGCAAACCGAAAGGCTTCGCCGTCAATGTCGAGGGCCAACTGTCTCCCGGAGTCAGCGCGAAGGATTTGATATTGAGCATCATCGGTAAGATCGGTGTCTCGGGGGGCACGGGCCACGTATTGGAATATCGCGGATCGACGGTGCGCTCCCTGTCCATGGAAGAGCGCATGACCGTGTGCAATATGTCGATCGAAGCCGGCGCGCGCGCGGGAATGATCGGTCCGGATGAGGTGACATTCGAATACCTGAAGGGTAAACCGAGAGCTCCTCAAGGCAAGGAGTGGGACGTTGCGGTGGCGCGCTGGCGCACCCTGGTGACGGATGCCGGCGCCCGCTTCGATGCCTCTGTGGATGTCGATGCCGCCACCATTGAACCCATGATTACCTACGGCACGAATCCCGGCATGGTGCTCCCCATAGGTTCCGCCATCCCGGATAAAACGGGTGACGCCGTTTTCGACAAGGCGATGCACTACATGGGGTTTCAGGGCGGCGAAGGCATGCTCGGCAAACCGGTGAACGTGGTCTTTATCGGCAGCTGCACCAACGGGCGGCTGGAGGATTTGCAGGCCGCGGCCCGAATCCTCAAAGGGCGAAAAGTCGCGCCCGGCGTGCACCTGCTCATCGTGCCGGGCTCGCAACGGATCAAGCAACAGGCCGAGGCGGCGGGGCTGGCGGATATTTTCAAGGCTGCGGGTGCGGACTGGCGCGAATCCGGCTGCTCCATGTGCCTCGGCATGAATGGGGATACGGTTGCCGCCGGCCAGTATTCGATCAGCACCAGCAATCGAAATTTCGAAGGTCGGCAAGGAAAAGGAGCGCGGACGCTTCTGGTCAGTCCCCTGACTGCGGCCGCCAGCGCCGTCAAAGGCCGCATCGCGGATCCGCGTGAGCTGCTGTAATGCAACCCATCAAACGCATTACCTCGAAAACCGTTGTCATTGCATCGAGCGACATCGACACCGATCAGATTATTCCCGCGCGATTTCTCACCACGACCACCAACGAAGGACTGGGCAAACAGCTATTCGCGGATTGGCGCTACCAGAGCGACGGCGCGCCGAAGGGGGAATTCGTTCTCAATCGTCCGGAAGCGCGCGGCGCTGAGATTCTGGTGACGGGCCGCAATTTTGGCTGTGGGTCTTCGCGCGAGCATGCGCCGTGGGCGCTGCTCGACTACGGATTTCGCGCGGTCGTCAGCACTGAAATTGCCGACATCTTCCGCGGCAATTCCCTGATGAACGGTTTGCTGCCCATCGTCGTGGATGAGCAGACATCGCAATGGCTGCTGCAGCATCCGGGCGCGCAGGTTGATATCGATCTCGAGTCCATGCGTCTGACGCTGCCCACCGGCACTTCGGTCGCATTCCCCATCGAGCCGTTCGCCCGTCACTGCCTGTTGAACGGCGTGGACGAACTCGGCTTTCTGCGCAGCAAGCTGAACGACATCGAGCGCTTCGAAGCGGCACGGGCCTCAAGCTCCTAAGATGCAGGCGACCATTGCAGTCCTTGCCGGCGATGGCATCGGCGCCGAGGTCACCGCTGAGGCAGTGCGCGCTCTTCAGAAAGTGGCGTCTCGATTCGATCATCGCTTCGAATTCGAATCAGGACTGCTGGGCGGTGCGGCCATCGACGCAACCGGTTCACCCCTGCCGCCGGCAACCCTGGCGCTGGCGACGCGGGCGGATGCGATATTGCTGGGTGCGGTCGGCGGCCCTCAGTGGTCCGACCCTAACGCCGCCGTTCGCCCGGAACAAGGATTGCTGCAGCTGCGCAAGGCATTGGGGCTGTTCGCCAATCTGCGACCCGTGGTGCCGCACCCTGCGGTGCTCGATGCCTCGCCGATCAAAGGCGAACTCTTGCGCGGCGTGGACATCATGGTGGTGCGCGAACTCACCGGGGGCATTTATTTCGGCGAGAAGACCCGGACGGCTACCGAGGCGGTTGATATATGCCGCTACAGCGTCATGGAGATCGAGCGGGTGGTGCGGCTCGCCGCCCATTTGGCGCGTGCGCGCCGTAAAAAATTGACCTCCGTGGACAAGGCCAATGTGCTCGAAACTTCGCGCCTGTGGCGTTCAACCGTGAATCTCATCATGCCCGCCGAATTTCCCGATGTGGCGGTCGAACACATGTTGGTGGATTCGGCGGCCATGCATCTGTTGCAGCGGCCACGCGACTTCGACGTGATCGTCACGGAGAATATGTTCGGCGATATCCTCACCGATGAGGCGTCCATGCTTGCCGGATCCTTGGGGCTTCTGCCCTCCGCGTCGCTCGGCGCAAATTCTCGCGGCGGACTGTTCGAACCCATTCATGGCTCGGCACCGGACATTGCCGGGCGCGGCATGGCCAACCCGTACGCGGCGATTTCCAGTGCGGCCATGTTGCTGCGCTATTCGCTGCGCTTGGACGCCGAAGCGAAGGCGCTGGATGAGGCGGTGTACCGCGCCATCAGCGGCGGAGCGCTCACCGCCGACCTGGCAGCTCCGGGCAAATCGATTACGACACGCGCCGCTGCAGATGCGGTGTTGGCTGTACTTTAGCAGCGCGCTCGAGGCCTGCGCGCAGATCGGAAACCAGGTCGGCGTGATTCTCAATGCCTACCGAGACCCGCAGCAGGGCAGCGCTGATTCCCGCCTGCAATCTGGCCGATTCTTCCATGCCGGCGTGCGTCATGCTCGCGGGGTGGGCGATGAGACTCTCGACGCCGCCCAAGGATTCGGCCAGGGTGAAGCACTCGAGCCCCGTGAGAAACGCGCCGATGGCCGGTTCGCCGCCGGCGAGTTCGAAACTCAACATCGCACCGAAGCCGCTTTGTTGGCGGCGGGCGATCTCGTGGCCCGGACTGCTGCTAAGGCCTGGATAGTAGACGCGCTGCACTTGCGGCTGCTGCGTTAGAAATTGCACGATATATGCCGTGTTCTCGGCGTGAACGCGCATCCTGGCGTGCAAACTGCGCACACCGCGCAGCGTCAGAAAACTGTCGAATGGCGCTCCCGTCACGCCAATGGCATTGGCCCACCACGAGAGATTCTCGTGCAGCTCCTGCGTCGCCGCAATCACCGCACCCCCGACCACATCGCTGTGGCCATTGAGGTACTTGGTGGTCGAGTGCATCACGAAATCAGCGCCCAGGGACAGGGGCTGCTGCCAGATGGGCGACAAGAACGTATTGTCGACGGCGGCCAGCGCACCGACCGCATGAGCCGCGTCGCAGATCGCTCGAATGTCGACCACCCGCAGCAAGGGATTGCTGGGCGTCTCGATCCACACCATTTTCGGCTTGAGCTCGAGCGCCGCGCGCAATTCATCGAGGTTGCTTTGATCGACGAAATCGACCACGAGATTACCCTTGGCGTGCAGCGCGTTGAGCAGCCGATAGGTGCCGCCGTAGCAGTCGTACGGGGCGAGCACGCGCGCCCCGGCGGGCAGCGCCGCCAGTATCAAGGTGATGGCGGCCAAGCCCGTGCAGGTCACGATGGCACCGGCGCCCCCTTCGAGGTCCGCCAACGCCAGCCCAAGGTCATCGCGGGTCGGATTGCCGGAACGTGTGTAATCGTACTTGCGGGGCTGACGATAGCCTTCAAAAGCAAAATTCGTCGACAAGTAAATCGGCGGCACAACGGATCCGTGGTGTGAGTCCGACTCGATTCCGGCTCGAACGGATCGGGTCGCAATATGTTGGGGTGGCGTTTTGCTGCTCATGGCTGCTGCTCCGCAAGGGTGTGCTTGATAATGGGCGTCAGGGCGGCCGGCTCTTTCAAGAAGGCGTCATGACCGAAAATGGAATTGATCTCGATGAGCTGGCGCGGGCCGTTCAAGCGAGCGGATAGAGCCTGCATGTCGTTGAACGGCACCAGCTGATCTTCACGCACGGCAATCAGCGTTGCGGGTGTATGCACCTGCGTCGCATCCATCGCATGCAGATCGATCGATTCGCTCAAGGCCAAGAATGATTCGGCGCGATACTTCTGTACATAGTCGTCGCCGCGCGCAAACAGGTAATCCTCAATCGGGAAGCGGAAGCGGTCCGCAGTGCGCGTCGGCGCACCGCCGAACCTCAAGGCAAACTCGATGGGACTGCGATACGTGGCCATCGCCAGCGCGCGCGCAAGCTTCAGTCCTGCTGCGCCATCACCGCGCGCGATCGCCTCGCGCACGATTTGCCGCTGCACGCTGCGCCACGCCGTCGAGAGCACCTGGCCCTTGTCAGCGGCGCTCAGCACCACGATGTGATTCACCTGAGCCGCGTAGCGTTCGGCAAAGCACAACGCGACCATACCGCCATATGACGCACCGACAATGGCATGCAGCGCCTTGAGCCCAAGGTGCCGAACGATCTGACTCAAGGCGTTGGCTTGATCGTAAGAACTGATGGGCGGAAATTGGCCGCCGACGCCGGGAGTGGAGCTTTCTCCCCATCCGCCGATGTAGTCGACGCCCAGAACGCGATACTGGCGCGTATCCACGCCGAGTCCCGGACCCACCATCTCCGGCCACCAGCCCTCTCCCGGCAAACCGGTGACGATTTTATGCGCCGAGATTCCACCGAGGACCACGACGACGGGACCTTCCCGGTTGCCGACGAGACGGAATGCCATCCTTGCATCGGGCAGGGTATCCCCATGGTGCAACGCGAAGGGCTCGAGACTCAACGTCTCGTCGATCGGATTCAGTGCATTTTCGGCCACGACGCAGAAGCTCCTTGAAGGCAACATAACCCCTGGAGCATCGGCTCGTAAGCCCATTGAAGTCGCGGGACCGCGCAATCGGCTGCCCATCTACCGGATTCGCGCCGTTACGCGCGTCCCCGCAGGAGTTGGCACCGTTCCGAACCGCTCCACTGGAGAAGGATCGGTGGTTGCCCCGGCTTCTAAGGGCCTTTCCCTCAGCCGGTCTAGATAAGCCGTTGAATTTTAGGCAGGCGCGGCTGGCGCGTCAAGCAGTTTACCAAGGGATCCTTGCGTCATCTTTCCCAATGTATTAATGTACTAGTGCGTTAATACATTACGGCAGATTGCAACATGCTCTCGACACGGCGCTTCTCATGAAAACCAACCGTCCGGTGACGTTGCGGCAGGAACAGCAGCACGAGCGGGCGCTCTGCACCGCGATCCTGGCGTTGCGCTCGATCGATGAGTGCCGCAGCTTCTTCCGCGATCTGTGCACGCCAGCGGAGTTGCAGGCGATGGCGGATCGTTGGGCCGTGGTGGAGCTGCTGGAACGGGGCTTGCCGTACCGAGAGATCCATAAGCAAACCGGCGTCAGCGTGACGACCGTCGGCCGCGTCGCGCGCTATTTGACCTCGGGCAACGGCGGCTATCGCGCGGTAACCGAACGGTTGAAGCTCCATGCGTAAGCCCGCCGGCTCCGCCGATCCCATGCGCCTGAAAATCGCCGTGCAAAAGAGCGGCCGCCTCACCGACAGCTCACTCGATCTGTTGTCGCGCTGCGGCCTGAAATACAGCCGCGGCAAGGATCAGCTGATGTGCTACGGCGAGAACATGCCGCTCGACGTACTGTTCGTTCGCGACGATGATATTCCGGACCTGGTGCAGGAAGATGTCTGCGACCTAGGATTGGTCGGCTTGAACGTGATCGAAGAGAAGCGTCTTGCGTTCCAGGCACGCGGCATCGGCCCGTTGTTCGACACCGTACAGCTTCTGGACTTCGGACGCTGCAGGCTGTGCATTGCCGTACCCGATGGCTTCGACTATGACGGCGCGCAATCGCTGCAGGGCAAGCGCATCGCAACCACTTACCCGCATATCCTCTCGCGCTTCCTTGTGGAGAACGGCATTACGGCGGAGGTCGTGGTGCTGTCCGGTTCGGTGGAAATAGCGCCGGGCCTGGGCAGAGCCGATTTGATCTGCGATTTGGTCTCGACAGGATCCACTCTGGCCGCCAACCACCTGCGATACGCGCAAACGGTGCTCGAGAGTCAGGCCGCCCTGATTCGAACGCCGATGCCGATCCCCTTGGAGAAGCAGGAATGGACACGCCGCTTGCTGATGCGCATCGACGGCGTGGAGCAGGTCAAGGGCAGCAAGTACATCATGCTGCACGCCCCCCGCTCCGCCCTGGCGGCAATCGCGAAACTGCTCCCCGGCAGTGAGTCACCCACCGTCATTCCTTTGGAAGGTCTGGGAGATCGGGTCGCGGTACACGCGGTGTGCCGGGAAAATGTCTTCTGGGAAACGCTCGAGGATTTGAAGGGAGCAGGAGCGACTTCCGTGCTGGTTTTGCCGGTAGAAAAGATGCTGGCCTAGGGCATAGCCGCTATGAGAATCCTCGATTGGAAGTCCCTGTCGGCGGTACAGCGCCGCGATGCACTGAAGCGCCCGGCGCAGCGCGATGCCGCCCGTGTCACGGCCACCGCCCAAGATATTATCGAGCGGGTCCGCCGCGAAGGAGATGCCGCCCTATTGGCCCTCACCGAACAATTTGACGGCGTGCGCCTTGCGCAGCTGCAGGTCACGGCGGAGGAGTTCGCGGAGGCCGAACTTAAGCTGAATGCGGAGCAGAAGAGCGCCATCGAGCGGGCGATATCGACGATCCATCGTTTTCACGCGGCGCAAATGCCGGCGCCGCTCCGTGTCGAAACCGCGCCGGGCGTGCAATGCGAGCGAATCAGCGTGCCGATTCGCGCCGTAGGCCTGTATGTGCCGGCAGGCTCGGCTCCCCTGCCCTCGACTGCCCTCATGCTCGCGGTGCCGGCGGGCATTGCCGGCTGCCCGGTGCGTATCATGTGCACGGCACCGACCCGCTACGGTTCAGCCGATCCGGCCGTTCTGGTTGCGGCACGTAAGGCCGGCATCGAACTAGTATTCAAGGTTGGCGGCGCCCAAGCCATTGCCGCCATGGCCTATGGCACCGACACCATTCCGAAGTGCGACAAGATATTCGGGCCGGGGAATGCCTGGGTTACGGCGGCCAAGTTGCTGGTCGCGCAAGATGCGGACGGTGCCGCGGCGGACCTTCCGGCGGGCGTGAGCGAGGTCATGGTCATCGCCGATGCGAGTGCGCGCGCGGACTTCGTTGCAGCCGATTTACTGGCACAGGCAGAACACAGTCCGGACGCGCAGGCGATCCTGGTCACCTCGGAGCCCGGCTTGGCCGCGGCGGCAATGCGCGAGGTACAGCGCCAAAGTATCCGGCTGCTGCGCGCGCGGATCCTGACGGACTCATTGAAGGCGATGCGCTTCATCGTCGTTGAGACGCTGGAGGCGGCATTCGACCTTGCCAATGGTTACGCCCCGGAACATCTGCTGCTGCAAATCGATAAGCCGCGCGCTTGGCTGCCGCGGGTCACTGCCGCGGGCGCCGTGTTCCTGGGGCCGTGGTCGCCGGAAACCGTGGGGGATTATTGCAGCGGGCCCAACCACACCCTGCCCACCTACGGCTACGCTCGGTCTTACAGCGGCTTGTCTCTTGAAGACTTTCAGAAGCGCATTACTGTTCAGGAACTCACGGCCGGCGGGCTCCAAGGATTGGGCCCGACCGCGCAGGTGCTGGCCCACCTCGAAGGCTTGGATGCCCATGCAGCGGCTGTGACGATCCGGCTGGAGGCGCTGCGGTGAGCGCTGTGATTTCTCTGGCGCGCCCGGAGATCGTCACGCTCAAGGCGTATGCGCATGCGGCCTGGCTGCCGTCGCTCACGCGCTTGCATGCGAACGAGGCTCCATGGCGGCCCACCGGCGACAGCACGAGTGCGGGTCTCAATCGCTATCCGGAGCCGCAGCCGCGCGCGCTCATCGATCGATTGGCCTCACTCTACGGCGTGCCGGCTGCAAACGTACTCGGCACGCGCGGGGCCGACGAGGCCATCGACGTCTTGTCGCGAATTTATTTGCGCGCGGGGGCCGACGCGATCTTGCAATGTGGTCCGACCTTTGGCATGTATCAAGTCGCCGCGCGCATTCAAGGCGCCGACGTCATCGAGCTGCCCCTGAATCCAACCCAGGGGTGGAGCATGGACGCGACGCGGGTCCTGGCCGCGTGGCGCCCCAACATCAAGCTGGTGTATCTGTGTTCGCCGAACAATCCCACCGCAAATCTCTTGGACAATGCAGCGCTCGAGCACATTTGCACGGCACTCGACGGCAAGGCCATCGTGGTGATCGATGAGGCTTACATCGAGTGGTCGCATGCAGCGAGCGTCGCACGGTGGCTGGGCCGCTTCGAGACACTGGCCATCTTGCGGACCCTGTCGAAGGCACATGCGCTGGCCGGCGCGCGCGTCGGCGCGCTGTTGGCTTCGCCCGAGTTGATTCAATTGGCAAGGCGGGTCATTCCGCCCTACGCGCTCGCGCAGCCGACGATCGAGGCTGCGCTTCGCGCCCTCGAACCGAGCGAAATATCGGCCTCGCAAGGCCGGCTGGAAGCATTGCTGGTGGAAAAAGAATACTTGCGCCGCGGTCTCGCAGCCTCGCCGCTGGTCGATCAGGTTTGGCCCAGCGATGCCAATTTCCTGATGATCGATTGCCGCGATGCAGACAGATTCATGACTCGCAGCATGGGCGGCGGACTGATCGTGCGGGATTTGCGTGCACATCCCGCCCTGCCCCGTTCCTTGAGAGTTTCCGTGGGGACGCGAACCGAAAACGATGCGCTGTTGCGCTGCGTGGGACAGCCATGAGCGGCCGGCGCATACTTTTCCTGGATCGCGACGGCACACTGAACGAGGAAGTGTCGGATGAACAGGTAGACAGTTTGGCGAAAGTTCGCCTCATGCCCGGCGTGGTGCCGGCGTTGTTGGATTTGCAGCGCGCCGGCTTCTCCTTTGTCATGGTCACCAATCAAGACGGATTGGGGACGCCGGCCTTTCCGCGCGAATCGTTCGAGCTGGCGCACCGCTTCATTTTGGATTTGTTCGCTTCGCAGGGAATCGAGTTCGAGGCCGTCTGCATCTGCCCCCACTTCAAGCGTGAAGACTGCGCCTGCCGCAAGCCGAAGCTCGGCATGATCGAGGGGTTTTTAGCCGCGAATCAGATTGATAAACAACACAGCTTCATGATCGGCGATCGGGACACGGATTTGGAGTTCGCCGCGAATTTAGGGCTTCAGGGCTTGCGAATCCGCTTGGGAGGCGATCCGAGCGAAACGTGGCCGGCCATTGCCAGGCGCATCTTAGGGCATGCGCGTCGCGCGCGAATCCATCGCAAAACCAAGGAGACCGACGTCGCCGTCGATGTGGATTTGTCGCACGAGGGTCCCAGCAGCATCGCCACCGGATTGGGTTTTTTCGATCACATGCTCGAGCAGATCGCCAAGCACGGCGGCTTCGCACTGAACCTCAAATGCTCGGGCGACTTGAGGATAGACGAACACCACACGGTCGAGGATTGCGCGCTAGCCTTGGGCGCCGCGCTGCGCGAGGCACTGGGCGACAAGCGGGGCATTTCGCGCTACGGCTTCCTATTGGCCATGGATGAGGCGGAGGCACAGGTCGCGCTCGACTTGAGCGGCAGGGCCTTCTTCGTCTGGGAGGGAAAATTCAACCGCGAGCGCGTCGGCGAACTGCCGACCGAACTGGTACCGCACTTTTTCCGGTCTCTGAGCGAATCCCTGGGCGCGGCCCTGCACGTCAGCGTACGCGGCGAGAACTCGCACCACATGATCGAATCCTGCTTCAAGGGTGTCGGGCGGAGCCTGCGGCAGGCAATACGCCTCGAGGGCACGGAGTTGCCCAGCACCAAGGGGATGCTGTGAGCGCAAACGATGTCGTGATCATCGCCAGTGGCGGCGCCAACATTGCCTCGCTGCAGTTTGCATTGCAGCGACTCGGGGCAAATTCGCGGGTATCGGCGGACGCAGAACAAATTCGCGGGGCCTCGCACGTGATCCTGCCCGGAGTGGGCGCGGCGGCGGATGCGATGTCGCGTCTGCGGCAGAAGAAATTGGACACCTTGATTCCATCGCTGCAACAGCCCGTGCTCGGCATTTGCCTGGGGATGCAGCTGCTGTTCGAAGCGTCGGCGGAAGGCCAGGCGCACTGCCTCGGCATCATTCCCGGACTCGCCAACCGCTTCGCGGCGGCGAGCGGCCGTCCGGTCCCGCACATGGGTTGGAATACGCTGAGCATCGAGCGCCCCAGCGCCTTGCTCAACGGCCTGTGTCCAGGCGATTACGCCTACTTCGTGCACAGCTATGCGCTACCCGCGAGCGCCGCGACCATCGCAAGTACCCAGTATGGCGATCTTTTCAGCGCCTGCGTGCAGTGGCGCAACTTCTATGGTGCCCAGTTTCACCCGGAACGCTCAGGCCACGTCGGCGCGCGCCTGCTGCGAAATTTCCTAGAGCTGTAGCGTTCAATGCATCTCATTCCCGCCATCGACTTGCGCGACGGACATTGCGTACGGCTGCTGCACGGGGACTTTGAGGCCGAAACGCGCTATCCAACCGATCCTGAGACGCTGCTGATCAAATACCGCAACTTGGGCGCCGACTGGCTGCACATCGTGGACCTGGACGGCGCTCGCGGCGGAACGCTCGACAATCGGGAGATCATCCTGCAGTTGGCTGCGCAGAAGGCCGTCAAGCTGCAAGTGGGCGGCGGCTTACGCAATACCACGGCCCTCGCGCAAGTGCTGGACGCCGGCGTCGCGAGAGTCGTGGTTGGCAGTGCGGCGCTCACTCAAACAGAACAAGTGCAGGCGTGGCTCAAACATTTTGGCCCAGACCGTCTCACCCTGGCTTTCGACGTGTGCATCGATGATCGCGGTGTGCCCCGGGTCATGACCCATGGATGGCAACGACAATCCGAACACACCCTGTGGAACGCGGTCGAGTTCTACGTTGCCTCGGAATTGAAACATGTGCTGTGTACTGATGTCGACCGCGACGGCGCATTGACGGGGCCGAACGTCGGCCTGTATGCGGAAGCCGTGCGACGCTATCCGCACATCGAATGGCAGGCCTCGGGAGGCATTCGCAACGTTCACGATCTGCACGCCTTGGCCAAAGTAGGCGCCAGCGCCGCCATCAGCGGCAAGGCATTGCTGGAAGACTTGATTCCCGTCGAGGAATTGCAACCATTCTTGCCAAACGCATAATTCCCTGTCTCGATGTGCGTGACGGGCGGGTCGTGAAAGGCGTCAGATTTCGCGATCACCGGGTGGTGGGCGACATCTTGGAACTCGCGGCGCGTTATCGGGATGAAGGAGCGGATGAACTCGTGTTTTATGATATCTCAGCGAGCCCGGAGGAGCGTACCGTCGACCGCGCCTGGGTTTCGCGCGTGGCGCGCACCTTGGATATCCCGTTTTGCGTTGCCGGTGGAATTCGTTCGGTGGCCGAGGCCGAGGAGGTCCTGGCGGCAGGGGCGGAAAAGATATCCGTCAATTCGCCCGCACTCGAGAATCCTGATCTCATCAACGCACTCAGCGAGAGATTCGGCGCCCAATGCGTGGTGGTCGGCATCGACAGCCAAACGATCGAGGGCGAATACCGCGTGCAACAATTCACCGGCGACGTGCGGCGTTCGCGAGACACGGCGCGCAGCACGCTCGAATGGGCCGAAGAGGTGCAGCGGCGCGGCGCCGGCGAGATCGTTCTCAATTGCATGGCGAGCGACGGCGTGCGCGGCGGGTACGATATCCCCCAACTCAAGGCGGTGCGTGAGATTTGTCACGTGCCCCTGGTGGCCTCGGGCGGCGCCGGCAGCGCGCAACACTTTGCCGACGTTTTCCAATCGGCGCACGTCGATGCCGCGCTCGCTGCCGGCGTGTTTCACTCCGGCGAGATGACCATTCCAAGCCTGCGGCGTGAGTTGCGCGCGCTGGGAATCGAGGTACGGCCTTGATGCTGCCCACCCTTGATTGGCAAAAGATGAACGGCTTGGTCCCGGCCATCGTTCAAGATGCCGCATCCGGCGCCGTGTTGATGCTGGGCTACATGAACCGCGAGGCCCTGGCGGCGACCGAGGCCACCGGCCGCGTCACCTTTTGGAGCCGAAGCAAGGGCCGCTTGTGGACCAAGGGCGAGAGTTCAGGTTACTTTCTCGAGGTTCGCAGTATTTCCGCTGATTGCGACCAGGACACCTTGCTGATCTTGGCGCAGCCCTCAGGACCCGCCTGCCATCTGGGCACGGCAACCTGCTGGGGCCAGGACGCACCGCGGTCACTCGCTCAAGACCTCGCCTTTTTGGCAACACTCGAACAAATCGTGGCGCAGCGAATTGCTACGCGGCCCGAAGGCAGCTACACCGCAAAACTCATCGACGCGGGGATCACCCGCATCGCGCAGAAGGTCGGCGAAGAAGGTCTGGAACTGGCCCTGGCGGCGGTGGCGCAATCCGATGGAGAAATCATCGGCGAGGCCGCGGATCTGCTGTTCCACACCGCGCTGCTGCTCAAGGTAAAGGGGCTGTCGCTGGCGCAAGTGGTGGGCGAACTCGAGTCGCGTCACCGTGGGCGTGAAACTCCCGCTACTCGCCCGTGAACTTCGCCGGCGTCCTGTTCACTCCAAAGCTGGACATCAGTCGCGCGCCAGGAATCACCCCTCGATGCCCGTTGCGCTACGACTTGTAATTGCGCCGCAGCGCATAAAATGCAATCCCCATCCACACGACATTGAGCGCCACCGACGGCCACGCGTTGTTATAGGCGCAATTGATGATGAATCCGGCCGCACCCACGATATTCATAACTTGATAAACCCAGGAGCGTGCCTGGATCTTGCCGAACGATAGCAGGCCATACGCCGCCAGGATGAGCGCCGCTGCGCTCCAGCCGGCGAGTGAAATAAAGGTGCGGAGCGTCAAGGGGATTGCGCGGGTGCTGACACTGCGGCAACCGGCAAGCGCAGCCTGAATTCTCGCCTCACCAACCAGAGGCTGAAGATTGCCTGCAGCGCGACGCTTGCGACCGACACGAACCACACGTGGATCAATTCAAAATGCGGTTGTGTGGACATCCACAGCACCGGCAAGGCGAAGGTGACGAGCCGGCTCGCGGAACTCACCACCGCGGGCACCGTATTGCCCAGTCCTTGAAACACGGCCGAGCACGTGAACACGAAGCCCGACGCCAGAAAATTCCACGAAATCACCTGCAGATACTGGGTGCCCACCGCCAAGGCAGTTGGGTCCTTGGTAAAGGCACCGATGACCCACGCCGAACCCCACTGGCAAAACAAGGTCAGGAATACCATGATGCAGCTGCCGATCAACGTCGCCAGCAAAAAGGTTTCGCGAACCCGCAGAAATTTACCGGCGGCGAAGTTTTGCCCGACGATGGGCGCCGCGGCAAATGCCACCGCCATCGCCGGCAAGAACATGCTTTGCATCATGCGCATGCCGATTCCAAATCCGGCCTGGGCGTCCTGGCCAAAGCGGCGCAGCACCCAATAGAGAACCGCCATCAAAAAAAACATGAGCAGAAATTCCCCGCCCGCCGGCAGGCCCACCGCCAACAGTCGGCGCCATACCGCAAACTGCGGACGCCACAGCGCAGGATTGAAACCGACATATTTTTCCAGGCGGTGAAAATACAAGGTAAGCATGACAACACCTACGCCCAGCGAGATGGAGCTCGCGAGACCTGCGCCGGCGACACCCATGGGGTGCCCCGTTCCCCAGCCTGCAATGAGGATCGGCGCCAAAACGGCATTCAAGATGACGGTCAAGACCTGCACGATCATGGTCGGCTGAACGATCCCTGTTCCGCGCAATGCAGAACCCATGACGACCAGTCCGAACTGCAGCGCGAGGCTCGGCAGAAACCAATGCAAGTACTGGATTCCAGCCGCCACGGTGGCGGGGCTCGCACCCAATGTCCCTACATAGAGGGGTCCAAGCCAAAGCCCCAGCACCATCGTAACAACGGTGCAACTCGCAGAGATCGCCAGGCTCTGATTGAAAACCAAATTGGCTTCTGTCTGATCCTTGCGCCCCGCAGCGTGCGATATCAGCGTGACGGTGCCCACGCCCAAAACTTGTGTTGCCGCAAAGACGATGAACATGACATTGCCGGCGGCGCCCACGCCCGCGATCGCGGCATCACCCAACCCGGCGACAAAGTACAAATCGATGAGAAAGTACAGGGTCTGAAAGAACATGCCTGCCGCGATGGGCAGCGCCATCTGCAAAATGTTTTTGGCGATCGAACTGTCGGTCAAATCCTTCATCGGAGACTTCCTCGGTCCGTCGGCATCCGCCATTGTGCCATAGCGTCAAGACTCGGACTCGGGCGCCTGATTGGGATTCCCCGTTCGCGTGCGCAAATGCTACGCTGCGTCGAATGAACTCCTTGCCCCCGGTCACAAAATTCGCCGACATCGAGGCCTTGTCGCGCGCCCTCGCCAACCAAATCGCCGCGAGCCTGAAAGCGGCGATTGCGGCGCGCGGACTCGCCAGCCTGGTCGTATCCGGCGGGAAATCGCCGATGAAGCTATTCGAAGCGCTGCGCATCCAGGAGCTCGATTGGAGCCGCGTCTGCATCGCGCTCGCCGATGAGCGCTGGGTCGACCCTTCAGATCCCGCCAGCAACGAGAAGCTGGTGCGCGACGTGCTGCTCCAGGGACCGGCGGCGGCGGCACGGTTTCTCGGCCTCAAGAATGGCGCGCCCACACCCGACACCGGCGCGGTATCGGCGTGGGAGACCTTTGCACGCATTCCGCGCCCGTTCGATACCGTCGTGCTGGGCATGGGCGACGATGGCCACACGGCCTCGCTCTTCCCCGGCTCGCCCAATCTTCCGAGCGCTCTTAATCCGGCAGCGGTAGCCGGATGTGTCGGGATGCGGGCACCCGTTGCGCCGCAGCCGCGCCTGAGTTTGAATTTGAGCGCGCTGCTCGACGCCCGGCGCATCGTCATACTCATCACCGGCGACCCGAAATGGCGCACCTATCTTGCCGCCGGTGCGGAGGGCCCCGTGCAGGACATGCCGGTGCGGGCGGTGCTGCGCCAGACGCGCACGCCGGTCGAGGTGATGTGGTCGCCATGAAAGCCGACTTGCAGCTCGAAGACGAGCGCACCGCGCTCAGCAAGGAAGCCCTGAAGGGCGCCTTCCTGGATGACTTGTTCTATATGCAGGGTAAGTTCCCGGCCCTGGCTACCAAGAATGACTACTACATGGCACTGGCCTATGCGGTTCGTGACCGCATGTTGCAGCACTGGATCAGCACCGCAGCCGCCTACACCAAGCAGGCCTCCCGAACGGTCGCGTACCTCTCGGCCGAGTTTTTGATGGGACCGCACTTGGGCAATAACCTCATCAATCTCGGTATTCTGGATCGCGTTCGGGAGTGCATGACCGAGCTGGGCTTGAATCTCGATGAGTTGCTGCAGCAGGAGGAAGAACCGGGCTTGGGCAACGGCGGCCTGGGCCGCCTGGCCGCCTGCTTCATCGATTCGCTGGCCACCCTGGAAATTCCGGCCGTCGGCTATGGAATTCGCTACGAGTTCGGCATTTTCCATCAAGAGATCGTCGACGGCTGGCAGGTCGAGAAAACCGATAAATGGCTGCGCTTCGGCAATCCCTGGGAACTGAAGCGGCCCGAATGGGCGGTCGAAGTGAAATTCGGCGGCAGCGCGGAACCTTACGTCGATGAACAAAATCGCCTCAAAGTTCGCTGGGTGCCGCACAAGACCGTCATCGGCGTGCCCTACGACACACCCATTCTGGGCTACAAGACGAATACGGCGAACACGCTGCGGCTGTGGCGCTCCGAGGCTCCGGAATCCTTCGACTTCGCGATTTTCAACAGCGGCGACTACTACGGCGCGGTCAATCAAAAAGTGGCGTCGGAAAACCTGAGCAAGGTGCTCTACCCGAACGACGAGCAGGCGCGCGGCAAAGAACTGCGTCTGGAGCAGCAGTATTTCTTCGTCTCCTGTTCCCTGCAGGACATGATGCGAATCCTGCGCACGCAAAAGATACCGGTGGATCAGTTCCACGCGAAATTCTCGGTGCAGCTCAACGACACGCATCCTGCGGTCGCCATCGCAGAATTGATGCGGCTGCTGGTGGATGAGGCGCTGCTGCCCTGGACCGATGCCTGGAACGTGACGCGCAAAACTTTCGCGTATACCAATCACACGCTCTTGCCGGAGGCGCTGGAACGCTGGCCCATCGAAGTATTCGGCCGCGTGCTGCCGAGAATTCTGCAAATCATCTATGAAATCAATGCGCACTTCCTGGAGGAGGTACGGATCCGCTTTCTGGGCGATGAAGAACGCATCGTCCGCATGTCTCTCATTGACGAAACCGGTGAGCGCTACGTGCGCATGGCGCATCTGGCCTGCGCCGGCAGTCATGCGATCAACGGCGTCGCGACGTTGCATTCGGAGCTGCTGAAGAGCGATGTTCTCAAGGATTTCTACGAAATGTGGCCGCAGAAATTCAGCAACAAGACCAACGGGGTGACCCCTCGCCGCTGGATGGTCTTGAGTAATCCGCAACTCTCGCAGCTCATCACGGAACACATCGGCGACGGTTGGGTCAAGGATTTGAGCCGGCTCAAGGCGCTTGAACCCCTGGCGGACGACCCCGATTTTCGCTCCCGCTGGCGCGAGATCAAGCACTTCAACAAACAAGGTTTGGCCGCACGCGCACTGCTGCGGGCAGGAGTGGCCGTCGATCCGAACTCGATGTTCGATGTCCTGGTGAAGCGTATCCATGAGTACAAACGCCAGCACTTGAAGGTGCTGCACATTGTGTGGCTGTATCACGGCATCAAATCCAATCCGGGGCTCGAGATTCAGCCGCGTACCTTTATTTTCGGCGGCAAGGCCGCGCCCGGCTATCATCTGGCCAAACTGATGATCAAGCTCATCACTTCGGTCGGCGATGTGATCAACCGGGATCCCGATGTGCGCGACCGGCTCAAAGTGGTGTTTCTTCCGAATTTCGGCGTCAAAAATGGCCAGCGTGTCTACCCCGCCGCAGACCTGTCGGAGCAAATTTCGACGGCAGGCAAGGAAGCGTCGGGTACGGGAAACATGAAATTTTCAATGAACGGCGCGCTGACCATCGGTACGCTGGATGGGGCCAACATCGAGATTCGCGACGAAGTCGGCGCCGAGAACTTCTTCTTGTTCGGCTTGAGCACGCCGGAAGTCTATGCTCTGAAGGCGCAGGGCTATCGCCCGATGGACTACTACAACGCCAATCAGGGCCTGCGGGATGTGATCGATCTCATTCGCAGCGGCTTCTTTTCGCGGGGTGACACGGAATTGTTCAGGCCGCTGATAGACGGCCTGCTGTACCAGGACCCTTACCTGTTGCTGGCGGACTTTCAATCCTATATCGACTGCCAGAACAAGGTCTCCGAGGCCTACCGCGATACCGAGCGCTGGACCCGGATGTCGATTCTCAACACCGCGCGCAGCGGCAAATTCTCATCGGATCGCACCATCCGGGAGTATTGCTCGGATATTTGGCGCGTGAAGCCGGTGCCGATTCACTTGCTTACACATGCGGAAGCAGGAACCGCATAGTACGCCGCAGCGGCTCGGCCGCACCCCACAACAGTTGATCTCCCACGGTGAAGGCGGACAGGTATTCGCCGCCCATCGAGAGCTTTCGCAGCCGGCCGATGGGTATGTCCAATTTGCCGCTCACCGCGGCCGGCGACAACGCACGAATCGTGGCGTCCTTGTTGTTGGGCACGATGCGCACCCACGGATTGCCGGCGGCGAGCAATTCTTCGATTTCCGTCAACGGCACATCCCGCGACAGCTTGATGGTGAGGGCCTGAGAATGACAGCGCATCGCGCTCACCCTGACGCAGATGCCCTCAATGGGAACAGGATGCGCCTCGAGACCGAGGATTTTATTGGCCTCCGCGGCGGCCTTCCATTCCTCGCGGCTCTGGCCATTGCCTAGATCCTTGTCGATCCACGGGATGAGGCTTCCCGCCAGCGGCACGTCAAAGTGGGCCTTGGGAAATCCCTCGCTCGAGAACGCAGCGCTGACAGCCCGGTCGATCTCGAGGATGCTGGAGGCTGGATTTTTCAAGAGAGTCGATGCCGACCCGTGCAGCACGCCCATCTGTTCGAGCATCTCACGCATGTTTTGCGCGCCTGCCCCCGACGCCGACTGGTACGTCATCGCCGTGATCCACTCGACCAGGCCGGCGCGCAGCAATCCCGCGACCGCCATGAGCATGAGCGAAACCGTGCAGTTGCCGCCGACAAAATCCTTGATGCCGCGCTCGCGTGCGGCCTGCATGACCGGCAGATTGACCGGGTCCAGAACGATCACGGCGTTCTTGTCCATCCGCAGTGCAGAGGCAGCGTCGATCCAAAAACCCTGCCAGCCGGCGGCTCGCAACTTGGAATGAGTGGCCTGCGTATAGTCGCCGCCCTGGGTGCTGATGAGCATGGGCAGCCTGGCCAGCGCCGCGATGTCGTTGGCGTCGTGCACCTTGGAGGGGGAAGAACCCACTTGAGGTCCTGCCGCACCGGCCTGCGTCGTGCTGAAAAAAGTCGGCGAGATGAGGTCGAAGTCCTTTTCCTCTCGCATCCGATCGAGGAGAACCGAACCCACCATGCCGCGCCAACCGATGATGCCGACTTTTTTCATCGTCAGATCATAAACTCACGCGCCGGAGGACGCCGGTTATAGTTCGACGACATGGCATAACCGTAGGCCCCGCAGTTGGCGATGACAATGACGTCACCCTCGTGGGTGTCCGGAAGCCAACGGTCCGACCCCAACTGATCGGCGCTCTCACAGATCGGACCCACGATATTGACGCGATGACTCGTGGGTTCCTCGAGCCGGGTGAGGTTCCTGATGTCGTGATGCGCCCCGTAAAGCGCGGGACGAATCAAGGAATTCATGCCGGTTGCGACACCGACATAGCGCACATCGCCCTTGCCTTTGAGCTGGGTCACCACCGCCAGCAGTACGCCCGCCTTCGAGACCAGAAATCGACCCGGCTCCATCCAAAACTCGATGTGTGGAAAATCCTCGGCAAGGCGCGCGACGCCGCGGTCAAGCGCGCCAAGATCGATTTCGCTGTGTCCCAATTGCTCAGGAACCCCGATGCCGCCGCCCAAGTCAACGACCACGACGTCCGGGAATCGCTTGGCGAGGGCCGCCAGCAGCGCGCCCGTTTCCGTCCAATTCGCCACATCGAAGATGCCGCTGCCGGTGTGCGCATGCAACCCGGTCACCCGCACGCCCGCCGCCTGGGTCAGCAGGACGAGTTCATCCGCCTCGAGGATAGGGATGCCGAATTTCGTGTGCACGCCCGCAGTGCGCACATGACTGTGGTGTCCCCGGCCAAAGCCAGGATCGATGCGCAGGAATATCTCTCTGCCGCGAAAAACCTCGGGCCACATCTTCAACGGATAAAGATTGTCCAGCGTGACCCGAACGCCCTTGGCGAAGCCAAACTCATACTCGGCTCTGGGCGCAAAATTGGGCGTGAACAGCACCCTCTCAGGGTCAAGCGCCGGCACGCAAGCAAATGCGTGCTCGAGCTCTCCGCGCGAAACGCACTCCAAGGTCAGGCCTGCGCCGTACACCTTGCGCAGAATCTCCGCATGCCAATTGGCCTTCATGGCGTACGCCCAGCGCTTGACCGACTTCACCCGCAACACCGCCGCAATGCTCGCGTCCAAAGTCTCGGCATCGTAGACAAAGGCCGCCGATTCGCGCGCCGCAATATCGAGCAGCGCGCGGCGCTTCTGCGGCTGTTCCCACCAATTCGCGGCCGGCACACCGCTCGTATCCTTGTCGGAAAACAATTGCGCCCACGTGGGGCCGAGCACCCTGTCGGAACCTATGCTCTGAATCAGCCGCTCGTGCAGCTGCTGCACCAAGCGGTCGCCCTGAGACTCGTCGATCACAAAAGTGAAATTCAAATCGTTGGCGGCCTGGGTCACCAGATAAATCTTGTGGTCCTGAAACAATTCAAAGGCCGCACCCATTTCATGCAAGATGCCGCGAATGTTTTGACCCAAGAGACTCAACGAGGCGCACGGCCCCAGAATTTCCACCCGGCATAGCTCGCTCAAGGCCGCCGTCAGCCGCTCGAGCGCCGCGCCGTCCAAGGTATTGGCGGTGGGATCCAAGGACACGGTGACGTTGGTTTCCGATGTCGACACCAGATCGACCGATAATCCGTGCTGCTTGAATACTTGGAAGGCGTCGGCTAGGAAGCCCACCTGATGCCACATCCCGGGGCTTTCCATCGAAACCAAGGTAATTCCCTTCTTGATCGCAATCGCCTTGACCTGTGCGGCGCTATCGGCGACGTTTTCCGAAATGACCGTACCTTCCAGGCCGGGTGCCTGAGTCGCATATACATGCAAGGGAATCTTGTACTGGCGTACCGGCAGCACACAGCGCGGATGCAGGACCTTCGCGCCATTGCTGGCGATTTCCTGCGCCTCATCGTAGTGCAGCTGGCGCAGCAGCCGCGCGGTGGGCACCGCCCGAGGATTGGCGCTGAACAGACCGGGCACATCAGTCCAAATCTCGAGGCGCGCAGCCTGCAGTTTCGCCGCGACATAGGCGCTCGATGTGTCGGACCCTCCCCGGCCCAGCAGCACCGTATCCCCCGCCGCATTTGCCGCGATGAAACCTTGGGTGAGCACCACTCGATTGAGCGCATGCCAATCTGCTTGCAATTTCAAGTCGGGGGAAAAGTCACAGGTCGCCGACAGCAGGCTGGCCTGGTGGGTCGCATGATCGCGGTCATCGGCACGCAGCACCCGGCGCGCGTCCACCCACGCGGTGCTGATTCCCTGTGCGTTCACGAATTCTGCGCCCAAGGTGGTCGAGAGCAATTCGCCCATGGCCATCACCCGCGCGCGCATTGCATCATCGATTTTGCGCCGTTCGGCCAGTGATGCGGCCATGTCGCGAAGCTCGCGCATGAAAGCTTCGAATTGCGCATTCGGCACTATGCTCAAGCGCTCCGCCAGCTCGCGGTGCGCCGCGTCGATGTGCTCCAGAACCGGCGCATGCGTTCCGGTCATGGCCGTCGCCAGAAGCGACTCTAGCCGATCGGTGATTCCCGACAGCGCGGAGTGAACCACTACGGGCCGAAAGCCTTCTGCAATGCGCGTCCGCAGCACCTGCGCAATGTTGTGCCAATTGGCAGCGTTGGACACGCTGGTGCCGCCGAATTTGAGCACAAGCCAAGCTTGGGCTTGGTTCGCTTGAGAGGAAGACATTTGAATTGAAGTCCTGCGAGCCTAGGCGCATAGCGCTCAGGAAGCGAGTGTCTAATCGTCTTCGAATATTTCGCGCAGTTCCTTTTCTAGCTGGCGCTCGGCGAGTACGTCTTCGACCCGACTCCACGCCGCCTTGCCGCGTTTGCTGGCGGCCACCGCTTTGGGTCGGCGCTCGACGCGCTCAATGAGGGGATCGAAGTCGTGTGCTTCTTCGGCCTCCCCGAGAAACTCATCGTCAATATCGAAATGTTCGTCTTCGCGTTCGCTCATTTTTCGAGAAAAGCCCTTGAAATCAATGGGATCGATCAGCTCGGATTGTGAAGCTGCGCACTATATCCGATTCTGCCCGGCATTCAACTAGCGCGATCAGAATCACCTCGGATTGGACCCAAGTGCATCAGCACAGGTTAGACAGCCTCCACGCGAAAAAGTTTACCTTTTTCTATCAACAGGTTAGACGCAACATCTCAAGTACCAGTGCGTTCCGTGTCGGCCCGCGCAGGCAGCGCTCCCTGCACAATCGCGCGATTAACCGCCGATAAAAGAGCAAGCAGCGATGCCGTAATGATATTGGGGTGCATACCTGCCCCAAACAAGGTCCGCCGCGACCGAGTTGTGATCTCGATGTAGGACACCGCTTTGGCCGTGCTGCCTTGACCGCGAGAGTGTTCCTCATAGGACAAGACATCGAAGGGCAGCGCGATGGCTTTGACCATGGCGTCGATGGGTCCCGACCCAGCGCCAAGCCAGGTCTCGAGATGCCCTCCATTGTCGATTTGAACAGTCAGGCGTTCCGTGTCGGCGCCGTCGGTGGACGCCGCCAGCTGATGCGAGCGGTATAGATAAGGGACCCGCGGCGCCAAGTACTCGCGGCTGAACAGATCCCATATTTCTTGGGAAGTCAGTTCTTTACCGGTGATATCTGCCGCGGCCTGCACGACTTGGCTGAATTCTATTTGCAGCCTGCGCGGCATGACCAGTTGGTAGTCGCGCTCCAACAAATAGGCAACGCCACCCTTCCCCGACTGGCTGTTGACTCGAATGATGGAGTCGTACGATCGGCCCAGGTCGGAAGGATCGATGGGTAGGTAGGGAACATCCCAGACATCCGCGTCGCTTCGCGCCGCGAGGCCCTTCTTGATGGCGTCTTGGTGCGATCCTGAGAACGCCGTGAATACCAAGTCTCCAACATAGGGGTGGCGCGGGTGAATGGGCAGCTGATTACAGGCCTCGGCGCACCGTGCCGCCTCATTAATGTTGGAAAACACCAGTTTAGGATCAATGCCTTGGGAGTAAAGGTTAAGGGCCAACGTTACGATATCTACATTCCCGGTCCGCTCACCGTTGCCGAATAAGGTCCCCTCGATGCGCTCGGCGCCGGCCATCACGGCCAGTTCCGCGGCCGCCACCGCGGTGCCGCGGTCGTTATGCGGGTGTACGCTCAAGACAATGGAGTCGCGGTGTTTGATGTGCCGCGAGAACCATTCAATCTGATCGGCGTAGACATTCGGGGTGGCCATCTCCACGGTCGCCGGAAGGTTGAGGATCGACTTTGCGTGAGGGCTCGGTTCCCAGACCGCATTGACCGCATCGCAGATTTCAACGGCGAAATCCAGTTCAGTCCCGGTAAAGCTTTCCGGGCTGTATTCGAAGGTCCAGTCCGTGTCGGCCTGCCGCATGGCGAGCTCTCGCACCACCGTCGCGCCGCGCACCGCGATATCAACGATCCCGGCGCGGTCGGTGCGAAATACCACGCGCCGCTGCGCCACCGAAGTTGAGTTGTAGACATGCATAATGGCGCGTCGCGCGCCCTGCAGGGATTCATAAGTGCGGGCGATGAGTTCGGGCCGAGCCTGGGTGAGCACTTGAATCACAACATCATCCGGAATCAATTGCTGCTCGATCAGCTCGCGCACGAAGTCGAAATCGGTCTGCGATGCGGCGGGAAAACCAACCTCAATCTCCTTGAAGCCGATTTTCACCAGCATGTCGAACATGCGGCGTTTGCGCGCCGCATCCATGGGCTCGATCAATGCTTGATTGCCATCCCGCAAATCCACACTGCACCACATCGGCGGCGCCGATATGACCCGGTTTGGCCACGAGCGGTCGGATAGATCGATCGGAGGAAAGGCACGATACTTGGACGATGGATTGCGCAACATGAATTTTTCTCAGTGAAAAGACCATAGCGAATGCGCCGCCCTTTCGCGGGTGCGGTTTGAGATTTTTCCGGTCTTGTAAGCGCCGACCGATGGCGCGTGAGTTAAGTGGCGCCTAGCGGCGCAGCAGCAGCGCAAGGGAGCCCAAGCACAGCGCGGCACCCGGGGAACTGAAGATCATGCGGCTGGAGAGAGGCATTACGACGGAATCTAGCACTGCTCGCGCACCAGGCGCAAGATTGCGTCCATGGAACACGGATCCGGCACGCATGCGATTTTCAATCAAACCCCGCCGTTGACGGACTATAACCTCTTCGCCAGCGATACGGCGCTACAGGAGGCGGTGCGGCGCGAAGGCGCCGGCTGGGCAGCATCGGAGCTGCACGAAGCCGGCGCTGAATTGGGCACGTGCACTCTTTATGAGCATGCCCGCCTGGCCAATCGCTTTACGCCCGTGCTGCATAACTTCAATGCTCAAGGCGAGCGTATCGACTCGATCGAGTTTCATCCCTCGTGGCATGCACTCATGCAGGGCATCACCGCCCGTGGCTACCACAGCAGCCCCTGGACACCGGGGGACACGGCACGGTCCGGTGCGCACGCTGCCCGTGCTGCAGGCTATCTCATGCAGGCCCAGATCGAGAGCGGCACGCTGTGCCCCACGACCATGACTTATGGCGCCATCGCCGCCCTGCGCCGCGACCCGACGCTGGCGCGCGAATGGGTACCGCGACTGCTCACGCGCGAATACGACGCGCGCGACATTCGCTTTCAAGACAAACGCGGCGGCCTGATCGGCATGGGCATGACGGAGAAGCAAGGCGGCTCGGACGTCCGCGCCAACACCACTCGAGCCCATCTCTCGACGGACGGTTCTTACCGCCTGACCGGGCACAAGTGGTTTTTTTCGGCGCCGCAATGCGATGCGCACCTGGTACTGGCGCAATCCGGCACGGGTTTGTCGTGTTTCTTCATGCCGCGCAGGTTGCCCGACGGAACACTCAACGGCATCTATATCCAGCGCCTGAAGGACAAGCTCGGCAATCGCTCGAATGCCTCTTCAGAAGTCGAATTCGTCGACGCCTGGGCGACCCTGCTGGGAGAGGAAGGACGCGGCATTCCGACCATCCTCGAAATGGGAACGTTCACCCGCTTGGATTGCTGCACCGGCAGCGCTGGCATGATGCGCCAGGCCGTGGTCCAGGCCTTCCACCACGCGCACCATCGCAAGGCTTTTGGGTCATTGTTGATCGAGCAGCCGTTGATGCGCAGCGTGCTTGCCGATCTGGCACTGGAATCGGAGGCCGCCACCGCGTTGAGCTTGCGCCTGGCGCGCGCATTCGACAGCGAAGAGCCCGAGGAGATCGCGCTGCGCCGCGCGCTCACATCGGCTGCCAAGTTCTGGGTGTGTAAGCGCGGCTGCGAATTGGCCGCGGAAGCCATGGAGGTGCTGGGGGGAAACGGCTATACGGAGGAGTTGCCGCTGGCGCGAATGGCGCGCGAGATGCCGGTCAATTCCATCTGGGAAGGCTCCGGCAATATCATGTGCCTCGATGTGCTGCGAGCATTCGGCAGGTCGAATGCCACTCGCGACGTGGTTCTGCATGAACTATCCGGTGCGCGAGGCAACCATCGGCACTACGATGCCGCCCTCGAACGCTTCGCCGCCGGCATTGACGCCGGCGGATTGAATGAGGCACATGCCCGCCGCTTCACGCAATCCTTCGTCACGTTGATGCAGGCACAACTATTGATAACCGGCACCACCGGAGCTTCCTCGCGTGCCGCTGCGGAAGCATTCTGCGCGACGCGCCTCGCAGACAGCGGTTGGGGCGCCGTGTTTGGTGCCAGCGACGCGCAGGTCGATACCAATGCGATTCTGACTCGGGCGTGGGATCGGAACTAGGCCTCGGCACTGTGAAGTTGAGCGGTGGTTCGCATGGCCCTAGACCTTTCACACTGGACCGCTCAACGTCACGGTGCAGAAAGACGAGTATCGAATGGCTATCCGCGGTCGTGTGCCCTCATACGCGCGCGTAGGCCGGAAATCACGTGTCGTCCGCCACCCGCCGGTGGCGCCAGCACCGTGATGTTGATCGGTGCGAGCACCAATTGATCAAGGCTCCGCGATCCAGCCGGCGAGGCGATTCTTGACGATGGCAGCCAATGCCGCAGCGTGATCATCGTCATCATTCAATCCTGGCACCAGCGTCAATCGCTCGCCGCCCCATGCTAGAAATCTGTCGCGATATTCGATGGCCACTTCTTCGAGAGTTTCCAAGCAGTCCACGGCGAATGACGGCGATGCCACCGTCAGCTTGCGAACGCCGCGATCGGCCAGCTCCTTCAGTCTGTCGATCGTGTAGGGCTGCAGCCAGGCCACCCTGCCAAATCGCGACTGATAGCAATGCGACCACTGTGTCTCGTTCAACCCGAGGCGGCTCGCGACCAGCCGAGTCGTGGTCTCCGTTTGGCGCTGGTAGGGATCGCCCTTGGCTGCGTATGAGGCCGGAATGCCGTGATAGGAGAACAACAAATGCGAGCGCTCGCCGATTTGGGTCCAGTGCCTGAGAATCTGACCGCTCACCGCGTGGATATAACCCTGATCGTCATGGTAGTCGTTGATGAAGCGCATCTCCGGTAAACATCGCCAGCGCTCAAGCGCCCGGTGGGTCCCGTCAATCACCGATCCGGTCGTCGATGAGCAATATTGTGGATACAACGGCAGCACCAGCAGTTTCTCCACCCCGGCTTGCGCGAAGACTTCTATGGCCTGCGCGATGGCAGGGTTGCCGTAGGTCATGGCCACTTCGACCCGCACTTGATCGCCGAAGTCCGCCTGCAACAGCGCGCCTATCTTGGCGGCAAGGCGTGTCGAATACACCGCCAAGGGCGAGCCCTCGTTCATCCAAATTTTGCGATAGTTGCGCGCGGTTCTTAAGGGACGAAACGGCAACACCACGCCATAGAGCAGGGGCAGCCAGATCAAACGCGAGGTATCGATGACGCGGCGGTCGCTCAGGAATTCGCGCAAATAACGCTGCACGGCGAAGTAGGACGGCGAATCGGGCGTGCCCAGATTGACGATCAGCACACCAATTCGGCCCGCAGCTTGTGAGTCTTTGGACGCGGTGGCGGCGGCCACGGCGTGAAAATAGGGCATTGATCGGGTTCCTCAAGCCAGGAGCCCGCACAGTATACTGCTTGGAGCATGAAGCTCTGCACCCAAGCCTAGAACCGACAATGACGTGGCTGAGTGCCAACGAGATCGAAGCGCTTGCCCTGAGCTTGAGCGTGGCCGCGCGCAGTGTTCTTTTGAGCCTGCCCTTCGCAATCTTGCTGGCGTGGGTGTTGACTCGGCGGCAGTTCGTCGGCCGCACCGTTCTCGATGCGTTCGTGCACTTGCCCCTGGTGCTGCCGCCGGTGGTGATCGGCTACC
>Ga0137412_10000257_pt1 | contig 35557 bp, 30 predicted proteins | sample CZODoug2_1_16fun_FD_122160 | JGI IMG/M metagenome (GOLD analysis project Ga0137412, IMG submission 122160) | Vadose zone soil fungal communities from Angelo Coast Range Reserve, California, USA - CZODoug2_1_16fungal (Hybrid Assembly) | ecosystem: Environmental > Terrestrial > Soil > Vadose zone...
CGCCGCGTAGGCCATTTGGAGAAGTTGGTCGGCGGGAACCGATGCGCCATGATCGAAGCGCAGCAGCCGGCCGTCCTCCATCGTCATGTACACGGCCACGATGAGGTTGCATTGCGTGACGACCTCGGACGTGAGCGGGTGACCCTGTATGGACGGGGCATTTTTCTCTACGGGTACTTCGGTCTCTTGCGCGACGCGCATCACGTCGGCCGCACAGGTACGTCCCGCGCAGGATCTGGAAGGCGCAATCGGAGTAACTGATTCGAGCGCCGACTCTTCTGGGGCCGTGGATTCTGGGGCCATGGATGCCATTTGCGCGGGTTGGTGCGTGGTTGCGCATCCCTGCGAAAGTGAAGCCGCAATGACTACGGCAATAGATGACGTCAGTCGATTCATGAGGATCCTCGTAATGCACAAAAATTGTGCTTGACAAGATCGGTCATGCAATGCCTATGCCAAGAGGCCGAACTGACCGACTACGCTCGCAAACCCCTGATAGCGGGCCGGCGGTCATCGGCTTTTTGTGCTTTATGCACCAAAATAGTGCGAGACCGATATACGGACCGCGGGGCGTGCACGACCACGGAACGTCGGGGTACAGGCCGAAGCCGGGGTTACTGGGTCTCCGACCGGGCTGCGCGTTCGATTATGGGGACGACCGCGGCAAGATTGGCACTGAGCGATGGCGCAAGACCGTGGCGCCGCACGATGTACAGGGGATCGTTGTAGGCAATCCATGTTTTGCCATTAACGTCTTCCCAAACCAGCGTCTTCAACGGCAGATCGAGGCCGACCGTCGGCTCTGCGACCATCAAAGGTGTCCCGGATTTTGGACTGCCGAAAATCAGCAACTGCTCTGGACGCATTGCGAGTCCCGCGCGTGTCGCGTCGCCGCCAAAGTCGATACGTGCGAACACGACAATGCCGCGTTCCTGGAGCAATGATTCGAGCCGACTGATCGTGACGCTGACCGAATGCAGCGAAGAGATACGAATAAATCCAGGATCTGCAACGGCGGCCTTGGTCATCGAGGCGTCCGCCACGAAGCTGCGGCGCCCAACGCGTCTTGCGTCAATGTTCCGCGCAGATCGGCGTCGCGCGCGTAAGTTTCGACGTTCCGGTAGTGGTCAGTGAAAAGATGGCTGAAAGTACGCCCGGAAGCACGAACACAAGGCCGGGAGCGGTGAAAACGAGTGCGTATGCCCAATGCCACCCCCAAACGTTCATTGCTCCGAAAAACGCGCCGACGGTAATCGGTAGTGTGAAGCGGAAAAATACGGCGGCGAATATCGCCGTCAGCGCCCAGAGGGGCCCCATGCCATGCTCAATTCCCGCATAGCCCGCGGCCATTTGCGCGGTTGCAAAAATAAAGAACGCGACGAGTGCGAGTATACCAATTGTAAGTTTCATGGCGTCCGTATAACCTGCTGGCGTCTCGGTAAGTTAAGCGCCATTGTCCGTCCCAGAGTCTTCGATCGGCTGCGACACGCATCTCGCTGATCGATGAAAAATCACGAGTTGGGATACGCATCACCTTCGGGTGTTGTCGGCTGATTCCTACGCTCACAGTCGGCTAATTTACTAGAACTGTACGTCGCAAGGTCCTACAGTGCCTGATGACGCAAGGCAGCATCGTCGACTCCACCGTCTTTCAAAAGACGAAGTATTTCCCGTCGCTCGACGGACTGCGCGCGCTCAGCGTCTTCCTCGTGATGTTCAATCATGTGCATGCCCACGCACCGTCCTGGATCTACGGGCCGCTTGGCGTGGACGTGTTTTTTGTCCTGAGCGGCTTTCTGATTACCACGCTGATGTTGCGGGAAAAAGAACTCACGGGAGACGTCTCGCTCCGGGGGTTTTATACCCGTCGATTCTTTCGAATCATTCCGGTCTACCTGTTCACTATTCTGCTGTACTTCGTGGCGGTGCATGCGACACATGATCCCGTGAAAACGGAACAGTTCCATGTTGCGCTGCCATGGTTACTGACTTTCTTTCAGGAATATCGCCCGGCGGCGGCGGGAAACATTTTGGGCCACGCCTGGACGCTGGGGATCGAAGAGAAGTTCTATATCGTTTGGCCGTTGCTTCTGATAGCGCTCTATCCGTTTCGCGCCCGGGCGATGCTATGCCTCGGAGCGATATTTGTTTCGATATTGTTGTTTCCGCACGTGTATGCGCGATCGTACGATGGACTGCTGATCGGCGCCGTTTTGGCCGTTGCACTCGGCACTCCAGGGCGACTCGCTCGGACGAAGGCTCTGGCTGCGATACCGGACGGAGTGCTTTGCTTGCTGGTCGCAGGAACGTACGCGCTGAACGGGTACAGCAATAAATTTGTGCTGCTCTTTTCGGCCGCTATCGCGCTGTTGGTGGCTTCGCTGGTGCTTCGGCAAGGACTACTGCGGCGACTGCTGGAAGCCCCGGTTCTCGTATTCATCGGCAAGAGGAGCTACGGCATGTACTTGATTCATGTACTGGTGCTCAACTTCGTCGAGAAGATTCAACCGGCGTTCTTGGCCGACAACGGAATTTTCATAGTCTTCGTCGCCTACGGCATCACCCTTGCCGGTGCATCATTGATGCATGCCGCGATCGAGCGCCCCGCCGTTGCCTTGGGGCGCCGGTTATCCAAAAGGACGGAACGGCGAGGGAGCACAGAGCCGGTACGCGATGTCGGACAGACCGATGTCGGGTAGCCCGGTGCTCCCGCCGCGCCGGGCGATTGCCGTTCATTCGCTCAACTGCAGCCTGAACCCGAATTGAAGATATTTGATGTCGCCAAAATATCCAAACGACAGAGCGATAATCATCAACACCAGCGCATTCCTTGCTAGTTGCCGTATTCTTTTCGGCTGATCGAAATCACTGTTGATTCCACGCAACTCGTTAATAACGTAGCCATTCGCGGAAAACGTTCGGTGCAGACTTTTTTCGGTAAAAAACCTCAAGTGGGTTCGATCGAGTACGCCTCGATCCTCGTATCTCCAGTCTTTCTTAATCAACAATCGAAACAGGTTTCCAAAATGCCTTACATTCGGAATTGACCCGACCAAGTGGCCATTTTTCTTGAGCTTTCTTTTTATATCTTCCAAGAATTTTTCGTGATCGACCATGTGCTCGATGACATCATTGCAAATCACCACGTCAAAATAATGGTCAGGGCACCGATCGGAGACGTTCTCGTAGAGGCCGGTCAGCACTTTGTAACCCCGCGAGCCGGCCTCTGCAGCCGCGAGGTCATCGGGTTCGACACCCCAAACTTCAACCGCGGGATTCAGGCTCGATTTAAAGCCGCCTTTCGAGCAACCAATCTCGAGCACAGTCGCATATTGCTTGGGCAAGAACCCAGCGACTTCGGGACGGTCGGACAAAGCGTAATCGAATCCCTTAGCCATGTTTAATGCTTACTCTGTGTGGTGGTGATCCGCCGTAGATAGCATGGGAACGCTACGGCTCGCAAGAAATTCTGTAGGAATCATCTGGCAAAATTCAGGTCCTCCACCTACGTCGCTTTGTGCCGCAGAACGGCAGGCGAGCAGAACTCTCTTTCGTTACTGTGCTATTTAGTTGCCGTATTTAAGTATGTGATATTGTCTAGCCGCATTTGCTCGCGCCGCGGCGGTTTCGTTCGGATCGGCGCGCGGTAAGTGAGGGCACTCGGCCTCAACCACCAAAGGGATTATGCCCACACTGCGCACCAGCATCGCTTTAGCGACTTATCAAGGCGAGCGTTTCCTCCCGCAACAGCTCGAGTCGTTCCTAGGTCAGACGCGTCGGCCGGATGAGCTATGCATCAGCGATGACGGTTCGACCGATGGAACGCTCGATATCATCAAGGCCTTCGCATCCAGCGCGCCTTTCCCGGTCAAATGCGTCGCCAATCCCGTGCGGGGAGGCGTGAACAAGAACTTTGAAAATGCCGTGTCGCATTGCACCGGCGAGGTAATCCTGTTCTCGGATCAGGATGACGTCTGGTTGCCGCAACATATCGAGGGTCTGGTGGCTCCGATGGAAGGCAATTCAGGCATCGTCGCCGTTGCGAGCGACAGTGAGTTCGTCGATGAATCGCTGCAATTGGAGGGGTGCACTCAAGCACAATCCGATCGATTTCCCCCGTCCCTGCGCGACGCGACCATGCGGCTCCCGCGGAATCAGCTTGAACTGGTGCTGCGGCAAAATATGGCCACCGGACATGGCATGGCCTTTCGTCGGACATTGGTACCGCTTCTGATGCCTTTCACGAACACCTTCATGTATGACGAGTGGGTGTTGTTCCTGGCCGCTGCCGCGGGATATATAACTTACGCGCCGCAGCCGCTCACGCTGCATCGGCAACATGAGAACCAAAGCGCCAAGACTCGCAACAAAGGCCTGCAGGTTTGGGCGACTCAGTCAAAAAATGTGTCGGGCGAGCAGGAGCGAGCCCAAGAAGAAAAGTGGAGCGAACTCTTGGAAAGAGTGCGCGAACGCCGCAATCTTTTGCCGGACTTCACATCGGCGGAAAGTGCTCTGAAGCAAAAATACGACTTCGTGGTCAGGCGTCGGCAGACGCGGCGGCGGCCGCTGCCCGTGCGCTTCGTAATCACGGTCCGCGAGCTGATACTGGGAAGATATCATCGGTTGGGCCGCGGCTTGCTCACCTTTGCCCGCGACTTGTACGGCGTCCGCCAATACTAGCGGGGCATTTGGCGGCCGGGCATTTCGCGCCCGGCGAATAAAATGCCCAGCGAGCATCGCGAGGCACGTGCATCTCCGGGGAACGTAGGAATTAGCCTACAATACTGAGCATATTCCCTATCGGTTCGTTCCCAACCCAGGCCGCAGGCGCCGGGGTTTCTTAAAGCCGGACTCCATGCCATGATTGAATTGTAATGACGGAAAAAGATGGGTCATGCGTACCGAGTACCGGTGCCGTGATCTCGATACAAAATCAGCTATTGGGATGGTTTCGCGACCACGCGTTGCCGCTTTGGGATCAGCACGGCGTCGACCGCGGGTCGGGCGGCTACTTCGAAAACATCGCCGTCCTCGGACCCCATCAGCAGTTTGAGGTTGCCGGCGACGTGCGCCGCGGACGGGTCGTTGCGCGGCAAATTTACGTATTCGATGTCGCCCGGCAGCTCGGCTGGCGGTCCAAGATTTCCGACCCGGTCGCTCATGGATGCGACTATCTTTTTTCGCGCCTGCATCGCGGCGATGGGCTGTTTCACACCGCGATCGACGCTTCGACTCATGAGCCGCGCTCGCCGTTCAGTCTTTACGAGCAGGCATTTTATTTATTTGCGCTCGCGCGTCTGAATGAAACCGCAAGGGATCGCTATCCGATCGCCGAAACCGCAGCGCGCTGTGTGCAACGGTTGCGCCATGACCTTGGAAAGAGCATCGGCGGCTTCGAGGAATCGAATCCCGCGAGTCTGCCGCTGAAATCCAATCCGCACATGCATCTCCTGGAAGCGGCGTTGGCATGGGTCGACGTCGCGGACGGGCACATGCGGCAGCCTTGGGTCGAATTGGCGCAAGAGCTTGTAGGTCTATGTCTGACCCGTTTTATAGACGCTTCCGGCGGAGCTATTCGCGAGTATTTCGACTACCAGTGGCAGCCGATTGCGGGCGACGCTGGCCGTATCGTGGAACCGGGGCATCAGTTCGAATGGGCGTGGCTGTTGATGCAATGGTCGGGCTCGCCTCACAGCAGCCCTGCGGAGCGCGTAGCGTGCATCGGTGCGGCGCACCGGCTCATTGAAATAGGCGAGCGTTGGGGAGTGGATCCCGTACGCGGAGTCGCGATCAACGAGATATGGGATGACATGACAGTGAAAGATGCAGCTGCGAAACTCTGGCCGCAGACGGAGCGTGTCAAGGCGTGGTGCGCCATGCTGCAACGGGCGCAAAGCGCGGCCGAAGCCGAAAGCGCCTGCCGGAGCATCGCCCGCGCCGCGCAGGGGCTCTTGAAATATATCCGCGCCGAGGTCCCGGGCCTGTGGCATGAAGAGTGCTCGCCCGAGGGCGACTTTTCGATCGGCCCGGCCAAGGGTAGTAGTTTTTACCATGTCGTCTGCGCCATCGACGTGCTGCGGAAAACGGTAAGCGCACATCTTACGAGTGTGTTGTACTCGCGCGGGAAGGTCTCGGGACCATGTCTTTGAGTGAAGAGCTTTCATGACCGTTACTGACAAATTGAGCGATGTTCGAGTGCTATGCATCGGCGACGTCATGCTGGACCGATACGTTTCCGGACAGGTCAAACGCATATCGCCGGAAAGTCCGGTGCCGGTCTTGTCGATTTCGGGCTCCACGAGCTTTCCCGGCGGCGCCGCCAATGTCGCCCGCAATATTGCTTCATTGGGCGGTCGGTGCACGTTGGTGAGCGTCGTAGGGCAGGATGCGGTAGCCCGCGAGCTGCTCGAGGGCCTGCAAAAGATCGACGGTATTCGCTGTGAATTCTGCTCGAGTTCGGATCGGCCGACCAGCGAGAAGATACGCTTCGTCGCTCACGGACAACATATGCTGCGCACGGATGCGGAGGTGACCGAGCCCATCAGCCGATCGACGGCGCAAGCGATCATCGAGTCGATAGAGAGATTGGCTTCCGAACACGACGTCATGGTCCTATCGGACTATGCCAAGGGTCTGCTGACCGATGAAGTGGTTCGCTCGAGCATCGATGCCGCGAAACGACATCGCCTGCCCCTCGTAGTCGATCCCAAATCCGTCAATTTGCGGCGCTATTCCGGTGCGACGGTCATCACGCCCAATAGCAAGGAAGTGATGGATGCGACCGGCATCGATCCTACCGACGATGATGCCCGAGCCGAACAGGCGGGTTTATCCATTCTGGGAAGTGCGGGGGTCGAGGCAGTGCTGTTGACCCGCGCGCATCGCGGCATGACGTTGGTCGGCGGCGGGGCGGCTGCCGTGCACATCGAAGCCAGCGCGCGCGAAGTGTTCGACGTGGTGGGTGCCGGAGACACGGTGATCGCGGCGCTTTCCTTGGCTCTGGGGGCGCGGCTCGACCTGGCGGAGTCGGCGCGCTTGGCGAATTTTGCGGCCGGCGTGGTCGTGGGCAAACGCGGCACGGCGACCGTGACCCAGACGGAACTCGCCGATGAGGTGCTGCGTTTGAGCCGCGGCAGCCTGCAGAGTCTCCAGAACAAGATCATGTCTCGTGCGGACGCCGTCGAATTGGCGCGCACGTGGCGCAAGAACGGCTTCAAAGTTGGGTTCACCAATGGATGTTTCGACATCCTGCACGTCGGTCATTTGGCGATTCTTGCCTTCTCGCGGCAAAACAGCGGCAGGCTGATCGTGGCCATCAACAGCGATGCGTCGGTGAAGCGCCTGAAAGAGCCGGGCCGGCCTATCAATTCCGAAATCGATCGTGCGATGGTTCTCGCCGCTCTGTCCGCGGTGGACGCCGTCGTCGTGTTCGAGGAAGACACGCCGCTGGCGATGATCGAGGAATTGAATCCAGACGTGCTCGTCAAAGGCGCGGATTACACCATCGATACCATCGTCGGCGCGCAGCACGTCTTGTCTCATGGAGGCAAGGTGTTGACGTGTGAACTCGTTCCGGGCAAGAGCACGACGCGGGTGGTCAATGTGCTTCGCGGCAAGGCGAGCAATTCCTGACCATCGATTTCAATGCAGAGTACCTCAACAAAGCAGCCGCGAATCGTGATTTATCGTTTGGGAAGTCTCGGCGACACGGTTGTCGCCCTTCCATGTTTCCACAAGGTAGCGCAAGTTTGGCCGGATGCCGAACGCATCGTTTTGACCAATTTCCCGGTGAGTTCGAAAGCCGCGCCGTTGGAAGTCATTCTGCGGGAGGGCGGGTTGATCCATGAGGCGATCGCCTATCCGGTAGGAACGCGATCCATTGGCCGGCTATGGCTCCTCGCCAAGCAATTGAGAAGCCTGAATGCCGACGTCCTGGTCTATCTGACGCCGGCCAGAGGCTTGCTGAACGCGTTTCGCGACTGGATATTCTTCAAGTTCTGCGGCTTCAAGGATATCGTCGGCGCGCCGCTGACCGTGGACCTGCAAATGTCGCGGCAGAGCGGCGCGGATGCATCGATCGAGGGTCTTGTGGAAGAACGCGAGTGCGAACGCCTGGCGCGATGCCTGCACGCATTGGGCCCGATCGACTTGGATGATCCTCAAATGTGGAACCTGCGGCTCACCGAGTTCGAATTGCGGGCCGGTTCGGCGGTGCTGGCCACCCTGGCTGCCGCTCCGTATTTCGCCGTCAACATGGGCGGCAAGGCCAAGGAGAAAGATTGGGGAGCCGGCAATTGGCGCGCGCTGCTCCAGCGGCTCAGCGAGGACTATCCGGACGCCGGCTTGTTGATCGTCGGGGCCGCGGAAGATTCGGAACGGGCCCAGCTTGTCGCGGATGCCTGGCCGGGGCCCATCGTCGACGCCTGCGGCAAGTTGAGTCCCCGAGAAAGCGCCGCGGCCATGCGCCGCGCCGTGGCATTCATCGGCCACGATTCCGGTCCCCTGCATCTTGCGGCCGCCGAGGGGGTCCGCTGCGTCGGTCTATTTGGCAACTTCAATCAGCCGAAACGTTGGCACCCTCGAGGGGATCAGCATCGCATCATCCATCGCATGAGCGGTCTTCACGATATCACCGTTGCCGAGGTAATCGATGCCGTCAGGGACATCGTACCGCTGCGGCAAGAGTACGCATGATGCCGGCCGCGCCGCCGGTGTTTCTCGATCGTGACGGTACGCTCATCATCGACAAACACTACCTGAGCGACCCGGATGAGGTCTGTTTGGAAGAGGGCGTCGTCGAGGGATTGGCGATGTTGATGGGTTATGGACATCCCTTGGTGGTGCTGTCGAACCAATCCGGCATCGGCCGGGGCCTGTTCAGCGAGAGCGACGCAGAGCGCGTCAACGCGAGGGTCGACGGCATGTTGCGCGCGCATGGCATCGAAATTTTGGCCTGGTATTTGTGCCCTCATGCTCCGGAGGCGATGTGCGCCTGCCGCAAACCGCTGCCGGGCATGGCGCTCGCCGCGTCCCGAGACTGGAACCTCGAACTGGCGGGGAGTTATGTTGTCGGAGACAAAGTAAGCGACCTTAAGCTTGCTGCGGCCATCGGCGCCAACGGGATTCTGGTCACCACAGGATACGGGGCGGCGGCCGCCGAGTGGGCGCGAGACCATGAGCGGCCGGTCTTCGACGGCTTGCGAGGCGTTGCAGAGTACATTGCTGAACGACGGAGTGAATCGTGATCATCGTCACCGGAGCCACGGGCTTCATCGGTTCGAATATCGTTGCCGACCTCAATGCGGCCGGACGAAGCGATATCATCCTGGTGGACAATCTCGGCACTCAGGCCAAATGGAAGAATATCGCCAAGCGCCGGTTCCAGGATGTCGTCTTGCCGTCCGAATTGGACTCCCTGCTGCGCAAGCTGCCCGGCGGCGATGTGGTTTATCACCTGGGCGCGAACTCCTCGACGACGGCGACGGATGGCGACGCGATCCTCATCGGCAACTTCCGCGCGTCGAAGAGTTTGTGGGAATGGTGCTCGGCCACGAGAACGCCGCTGATATATGCATCGTCCGCGGCGACTTACGGCGATGGTGCCTTGGGGTTTGTCGACGACCAGGCGCTCGACGCTCTCGATGCATTGCGCCCGCTCAACCTTTATGGCTGGTCGAAACACGCGTTCGACAAATGGGCGGCGGCGCAAAGCAGCACGGGAAGCGCGCCGCCGCAGTGGTGCGGACTCAAGTTCTTCAATGTGTATGGGCCAAACGAGAATCACAAGGACGACATGCGCAGCTTGGTGTGCAAGAACACTGCCGCAGTGGCCGAAGGGCAAACCATCAAGCTGTTCAAAAGCCATCGCCCTGACTTCGCGGACGGTCGGCAATTGCGCGATTTCGTTTATGTGAAGGATTGCACGCGAGTCATGCTGTGGTTGGCCGGCCAGCCGCAAATCAGCGGCATCTTCAACCTCGGCACCGGCCTTGCGCGGTCCTTCGTCGATCTCGTAAGTTCCATCGGCTCGGCATTGGACAAGCCTGTGAACATCGAATTCATCGACATGCCGGAATCGATTCGCGCGAACTATCAGTACTTCACCCAGGCGCAAATGAACAAGTTGAAGAACGCCGGCTATACCTCGCCGTTCTACAGCTTGGAAGACGGCGTGGCCGACTATGTGCGGCAATATTTGCTGCGGCCCGACATCTATCGGTGATCGCGTTCGGCCGAACATATGTCGAATTGACCCGCGCGACCACTCGTTTCACGGCTCATGCCGTTACAGCCGAGCGTGCCGCTGCTATATTGGAGTGTCCCTATTCGGAGAGTTAAATGTCGAGTGCCCCCGCAGCAGAGTCCCGGCCCATGTCGATGTTGCTGGAAAAAATCCAGCTTCCCGGCCGAATCGAGGATTTACGCGCCGCGTACCAAACCGCCAAACCGTTTCCGCATCTGATCATCGACAATCTGTTCTCGGACAGGATGCTGGACTCGCTGCTCCCGGAGATAGAAGGCATGCAGCGCGATCAATGGAACAACATCGAACAGGATTCTCGCGAGCGAACACTCCGAATGCGGTCCGCCGTGGAGATCGGTGACGCCGGCGAGCGGTTCTTGAGCGTGGTGCATTCCGCGCCTTTTCTGTACCTGCTCTCGGAGATCACCGGTATTTGGCAGCTGTTGCCCGACCCCTACTTGCAGGGAGGGGGATACGCGGTAATGCGGCGAGGCGACTATTTTCACGTTCACTCGGACCGCAGCGTGGCATACGAGACGGGGCTCACCAGACGGTTGGCGATGATCGTCTTTCTCAACAAGGCATGGGCGCAGGACTATCACGGCCAGCTCGAGCTATGGAGTCCAGACGCCAAGAAATGCGACGTGGTCATCGATCCGCTGTTCAACAAGACGGTGATATTCGAAGTGGCTTTTCCGAACTACCACGGCGTTCCCGTCCCGCTGGCGTGCCCCGTGGACCGTTCGAGGAAGTCGTTCATTCTTTACTACCATACGGTGGGAATCGACGGAAAGCCCGACGTGCAGCCGCATACGTCTATTTTTGCGCCGCGTATGCACGGAACGAATCGCCTGACATTTCGAGCCCTGCTGCGCGAGATCACGCCGCCGGTACTGACGCGCGCTTTGCGGAAATTCACAAAATCGCATTAGCGTGAGTCTGCAACGAATTCTGCGGATGCTCGGGTCCTTCTTTACGGGCCAGGGGGTATCGATTGTCTCGCAACTGCTGGTGCCGCCGTTTTTTTTGCTGCGCTACGCGGACGGAGTCGAGGTGTACGGCGAGTGGGTCGCGCTGAGCGCGGCCGTCACCTACCTGGGCACACTGAACTACGGCATACAGACCTACGCCAACAATCAAAGCACCATCAAGTACAATCGCGGCGAGGTCGAGGCGGCGAAAACGCTGCAAGCCAGCGCCTTCCGGCTCCTCCTGCTCGTGCTCGGGGTGTTCGCCGTCGCGGGCTCGAGCGTATTCGTGATGCCCATCGGACGCTGGCTCAATCTGCACCACGCGAGTTCGCAGGCTGCGTCGCTCACGCTTTATCTGCTGATCCTGCAAATGCTGTTCAACATGCTGTTCGCGCTGTTCGCCAACAGCTACATGATGATCGGCAGAATGCATCGCGGCGCGAATTGGCAGATTTTCCAGCGCTTGGTGGGCACGCTCGCCATAGCCGTGTGCGCATGGTTCCGTGCTTCGTTCCCGATCCTCGCGGCGGTGCAGCTGTCCACCGTGTTCGTCTTTGCCGGTTTGGTCGTCATCGACTTGCGCAGAACCGCGCCGATTTTGATTCCCTCGCTCCGTTACGGCCGCTGGAGCGACGCCAAATCGATTTTGAAGCCCAGCGCTCATTTCGGCCTGTTGTCGCTTTCCAGCTTTCTGACGTGGCAAGGGCCGGTGCTGTTGATCCAGACATTGCTGGGGCCGGCGAGCGTCACGCTGTTCTCGCTGGCACGAACGGTTTTCTCGATGGGTCGCCAGGCTTTGGCAATCCTCAGCTTCTCCATCGGGCAGGAGATCACGCTCCTGATCGGCCAGCGCAATTGGCCGCAGCTAAAACGTCTTTATGACCTTTCCGAGCGAGTCGTTCTCTTGTTGGTGCCCATATTCAGCGTCGGCGTTTTGCTGCTCTCGCCGTTTCTGTTCGCAGTTTGGTTACATCGTCGTAATCTCTACGACCCTGCCTTGTGCTTCATAATGGCGGTGATATCTGCGGTCATGGGGATAAAGGAACATAAGTATCAATTCCAATCCTCCAGCAATGAGCATGAGCGCCTGTCCAGATTTACGCTGGTCGCCTACGCCGTGATGCTGCTGGTCGCTGCATTCCTGATGAAGCCTTTCGGCATTTTCGGTTTCATGTTGCCGTGGCTTGCGGCCGAGATGGCGCAGACTATCTACATATTGCGGTTGAATGTGCAGTTGTTCCCGGCGGATATGACCATCTCCATGGCCCCCGTCGTCCGGCTCGTGGCGGTCCTCGTCATCGCCTTTGGCCTTGCCGCATGGCCGGTCTTTGCATCGGTGGAGTGGCCGCTGGCGACCGTCGTGGCGGCGGCCGTTGCGGTCATGGCGGTTGTTTCAGCCGGTTCGTACTACGCCTTTGGTTTGGATGAGGTGAGATCGCTGCTGCTGTCGAAAATTCGGCAGCGGCTCTCGCCGAGACCCCAATCATGACGCAAAAGCTTCGGCACCTTTTGCTTGCGACTCTGGAGGACCCGTACAACCCGCGCTCTTGGAGCGGAACGCCTTTCAACATGCGGGTTGCGCTCGAAGGAAAGATTGAAAAAGTGTCCGTACTGGCAAACCTCAAGCCCAAGCGGACGCTGGTCACCGCGGCATTGCGCGCGCTTTTGGGCGGAAAGCCCGCGCGCTATCCCTTGTTCCTTACCGCCCCGGCCCAGAAGGAATTCGCACGGCGGACGTCGCAGGCCATATCCGAATTGAAGCCCGATGCGCTGCTGACCATATCGAGCCATTGCGTGGTGCGAATGGCGGCTCCCGCGGTCCCCGCCTTCATGGTCACCGACGCGCCCTGGCTGTCCTGGAAAGAGACCTATAGGGAATTCGACCGCATGCCGTTGCTGGGACCGCGATTTGCACGCCTGGAGGCGGCCGCGTCCCGCCGCTACACCGGGCTGATCTTTTCGTCTGACTGGGCGGTCGCCGAGGCGCAGCGGCTGTACGGAGCACCGAAAGAGAAGCTGCATAGCATCCCGCTTGGAGCGATCTGGACACCGGACGTGAGCGCCGACGAGTTGCATTCGATCATCGATACGCGCCCCACGGACCGGCTGGATCTTCTGTATGTGGGCAAGGATTGGGAGAGAAAAGGGGGCCCGCTGGCCTTGGAGATTGCGCGCGACCTTCGGGACGGCGGGGTACCCAATGTGACATTACATATTGTCGGGTGCACGCCCGACATCGCCCCCGCCGACCGGAATCTCGTGCAGTTGCATGGCTTCTTGAACGTTCAGATAGCGGAGGAATCGAGCCGCTTGAAGCATCTGTTTCTTCATTCTCATTTCCTGGTCGTACCGACCCGGGCTGAATGTTTCGGCGTCGTCTTTGCGGAAGCGCAGGCTTTCGGACTTCCGCCGGTGTCGCGGTCGGTACAAGCCGTCCCGTCGATAGTTATCGATGGCGTCACGGGCATTCTCGAGGCCGCCGATGCGCCGGCGTCGTCTTATGGCAAACGGATGCTTGCCTTGATTCGCGATCGAGATCGGTACCGCACCGTGGCTCGCGCCGCACGTAGGCAGTTCGAAACCAAGTTGACCTGGGAACGATTCGCGACGGGGGTCGTCGAAATGATCAACAGAACAATGGTTTGATTGCTTCGGGGGTGGTTTGATTGCTTCGCTGGGAGTTAAATGAGTGAAATCGGAACTTCGGTAGGCCTACAAAAACACACTGGGCGGCAGCCAAGGACAAGCGAATACGTTCGTCGGCAAGAATTGAAGGGCATACGGAAAATATTTGGCTTAGGGGTACTCGCTGTGGTGGTCATACTGGGTGTGGAATCCTTTTCGTCCTATGTCCTATACCGGCACTTTTCCAGGTTGAACCACAGCTTCTACCCGGTCGGCTCGGCAACCCTTGCTTTGGCGCGTCATGTCGTCAGCAAGGCCAAAGGCCGGCACGATGATGTCGATCTGTCCATCGATCATGGCCCGCTGTTCCGCGCCGATGAGGCGCTGGGCTACACCATGTATCCCGGCAAATACCAGATCACGGAGAAGCGCTATGGCAAGACCCATCGGTTCAATTTGACGGTCAATGACTTAGGCAGTCGCGTCGCGTCGGACCGACCCAGCGCAGCGTCGAAGCGCCTCTACATGGCCGGCGATTCCGCCATGTTTGGCTGGGGACTGAACGATGACCAGACCATGCCTTGGCTGCTGCAGACGCGATTCCCGCAGTACGAGGTGGTCAACCTGTCTTTGACCAGCTATTCGACCATTCAAGCCCTTCAGCAGCTGCAGCACACGTCCCCCAAGATTGGTGCCGATGACATCGTGGTGCTCACTTATCATCCCATTACCAACGGCTTCAACGTCGTCTCCGCGGAAATGCTGGGGTACCTCAAGTCCGGTTTCGAACATCAACTCGGGGATGAAAAGCTGGTCCACGATATGGCCGTACCCTTCGGAACGGTTGGCAGCGGCGGCGAGTTAGTGATCGGGCATTATCCGATCGCGTGCGCGCAGCAAGGCAAGGCACCTGCCGTCTGTCCGCGGCGCCCGACCCCGGCTGAAGCGACCCAAGTCACGGAGCGGGCGTTCGATGAAATTCTCGCGTCGCAGCCGGGCCACGTCGTGGTGGCGTTGTTGAGCGGACCCGATTCCGATCCCGTGGTAAGGCATTTGAAATCCAAAGGCGTCATGATTGCGGATATGCGTACCGACAGCAGCGATCCGGACGCCACTGACGAAGTGTCGATAGACGAACATGCGGGTCCGTTTTGGCATCGCATGGTGGCCGAACGCTTGGGCGATGCGCTGCTCAAGTCTGGCTTGATTAACTGATGGACGCGGCGGTGACCGGCTTGTCATCCTTACCGGGATCGCCTTGTAACTTTTACCGGCAGGGATGCCCTGCTTTTAAGCGCTTGTCGCAGCTCACAGACAGGATTACGTTTGTCGATGAGCGTGGAATCGTGGACACTTGAGGGATGCCGTGCATGTTATGCGGCAGTGCGTGGTTGAGTGGGCGATGCGATTTTATTGTGCGAAAATTTGTGAGGCTGATGGCGCGCTGAACCCAAGTTTGGCCGGGATCGGCTATTGAGGCTCGCATAGCCCCCAAAACCTAAGGTGAGCCAAGGTGATTATTAGGCATAGTTTTTGCAATGTTCATCTCTATCCCACGGCCTACGTTGATCGCTTGAGTTTTCGTACTAGCTAGCCCTAATGGTAAAGCGAATGAGGATACTTCTTTACAGCGCGAACTTTGCGCCAGAGCCCACCGGAATCGGCAAGTACTCCGGCGAAATGGCGAAGTGGCTCGTCGAGCACGGTCACGCGGTGAGGGTGGTCGCGGCGCCCCCCTACTATCCCATGTGGAAAGTCGACCCGGCGTACGTCTGGCCGCCGTATCGGCGCGAAATTTGGAACGGCGTCGAAATATGGCGCGCGCCCCTTTGGGTTCCTTCCAAGCCCAGCGGTCTTGCCCGCGTTCTGCATCTGCTGTCATTTGCCATTACCTCCTTTCCGGTAATGCTGCGGCAGGTTTTTTGGCGGCCCGATCTGGTCATTACCGTGGCGCCGGCTTTTCTGTGTGCGCCTGCGGGGCTGCTGATCGCGAGGCTTGCCGGTGCGCAGAGTTGGCTGCATCTGCAGGATTTTGAAGTTGACCTTGCGTTTCGTATGGGTCTGCTGAAAGGCAATCTATTGCGGCGATTCATTCTGCGCATGGAACGCGGTCTATTGCGCCGGTTCGACAGCGTGTCCTCCATTTCGAGCCGGATGGTCGAACAGCTTCTCAAGAAGGGTGTTCTATTGCGGCGTACCCGGTATTTTCCGAATTGGGTGGACATCACCCACATCAAACCCACGGCCGCCAATTCGAAGTACCGTGACGAGCTTGGAATCGCCAAGGACGCGGTCGTGGTGTTGTTCTCGGGTTCGCTGGGCGGCAAGCAAGGTTTGGAGGCGATTCCCGCAGTGGCCAAGCTGCTCGCTACCCGCAAGGACATCGTTTTCGTCATTTGCGGCGACGGCGTCATGAAGCCGGGACTGGAAGCCGCCGCCGAAGGCCTTTCAAACGTACGCTTCTTGCCGTTGCAGCCCTTCGAGCGTCTGGGCGAACTGCTCTGCACGGCGGACATTCATCTGCTGCCGCAGAGTCCCGGAGCCGCGGATCTGGTGTTGCCGTCGAAACTGTCCGGCATGTTGGCGAGCGGCCGGCCGGTGATATCCACTTGCCGTCCCGGAACCGAGTTGGAAACGGTCGTGTCCAAATGCGGCATGGTTGTCGCCCCCGACGATGACGCCGCATTTGCGGCCGCCGTGTGTCACCTGGCTGACAATTCAGCCATTAGGGGTGAACTCGGGCGACGCGCCCGCAATTATGCGGAGACCAATTTCGAGCGAGATGCCATCTTGAGCCGCTTGTTCGGACCGGCAGTAGGGGAGGAATCGAGTGTGCCCAACGATGCGATTGCCTAGCCGATTTGTGAGTTCGGTATGCGAGTTTTCCGATCAAAACTACTACCTTAGGTGAAATAGCTACCGAACAGCTTAAAAAATGGGTCAAGATAGCGTTAGCGTTGCGTTGCTGCAACGCATGAAGTGTCAACCGTTGAGACGATTTAGCGAGAATTATCGATGAGAATCATGGGCATGGAGCGCGCAGCGTCGTGAAGCTGACCGCCACTAGTTGCAGAGCCTTTTACCTACAGATCGTGGTCGTTGTCCTGCTGCTCGCGGGGACCGTTCCAAAGCCGGCGCAGGCTTTGGAGGAGTATCTGCTGAATCCCGGTGACATCATCAAGGTTACCGTATTCAACAGGCCGGAATTGAGCATAGAGGCGCGTGTTTCCGAGTCGGGCGCCATTGGATTTCCGCTCATCGGCTCGGTGCCCGTCAGGGGTCTGACGCTGAGCGGCGTCGAACGCAAAATTTCGCAGATGCTGAAAGACGGGGCGTTCGTCATCAATCCGCAGGTGAACGTACTGCTCACGCTGTCCGTCGGCAATCAAGTCGCGGTTCTCGGCGAAGTCAATAAACCGGGCCGGTACTCGATCGAAGGCGCCGGCGGGCATGTCTCCGGAATGCTCGCCATGGCCGGCGGCATTTCTCCGACCGGGGCCGACACGGTCGTTGTCACCGGCGCTCGCGGCGGCAAGCCGTTCCGCCGCGAAGTCGACGTCGCCAAGATGTCGCGCAGCGGCAATTCGGAGGACGACCCGGAATTGGGCGGAGGCGACACTATATTCGTCAATCGCGCGCCGCAGTTCTACATCTATGGTCAGGTGCAGCGGCCGGGCGGCTATCGCCTGGAGAAGGAAATGACGGTCATGCAAGCGCTCGCCACCGGCGGCGGCATCACCGGCAAGGGAACGACTCGGGGCATTGTCCTGCACCGGCGTGATGCCAGCGGCAAGGTCAAAGACTCGAGAGTCAGTCTCGATTCGCAACTGCAAGACCAGGACGTCCTCGATGTGAAGGAAAGCATGTTTTGATCCAATTTCCCATGCGAGCAAACTAAAGTCATATGAGCCTCAAGCAATTCATTCTGGTACTTCTGGCGCGTTGGAAGATCGGAGCTGCAATCTTTATCGCGGTGGTCGCGATGGGCATCGTGTACACGATGTTTTCAACCAAGCTGTACACGGCGTCCGCTACCGTCGTCATCGACCAAAAGTCAGACCCCGTTGCGGGAGTCGTGTATCAAAGCCAGCTGCAGAGCGGCTATATCGCCACCCAGGTCGACATCATCAGCAGCGAGCGCGTTGCGCAGCGCGTGGTCAAGCTCCTGAAGCTCGATCAGTCGCCGGAGTTCGTCGAGCAGTGGCGCGGGGCCACCAACGGAAAAACCGATCTGGTCGTTTGGCTCGGTAGAAAGCTGCAGAAAAAACTGTCCGTTACGCCGTCCAGGGACAGCAGCGTCATCGATATATCGGTGGAATGGACGGACCCGAAGACGGCCGCCGTGCTGGCGAACGCGTTCGCCCAAGCGTACGTGGATATCACGATCGAGTTGAAAGTCGATACCGCGAAGCACTATACGGCCTATTTCAATGAACAGTCGCAGGCCTTGCGCGCCGATTTGCAGGCTGCTCAGAAGAGGCTGTCGGATTTTCAATCGGCAACGGGCATTGTCGCTACCGATGGCAAGCTGGATATCGAGAACGCCCGCTTGGCCGAGCTCTCATCCCAGCTCGTCACCATTCAGGCGCTTCGGCAAGACAGCCAATCTAGGCAGCATCAATCGGGCGGCGACAATCAGTCATTGGCCGAAGTGTTGCAGAGCCCCCTCGTCGCGAGTCTGAAGGGCGATCTATCCCGCGCCGAAGCGAAATTGCAGGATATTGCAACGAGCCTGGGGAAGAACCATCCCGATTATCAGTCCACGGCGGCGGACGTCGCGAACCTGCGCCAGCGCATCGCGTCGGAGAGCAACAAAATTGCCGAGTCCTTGGGCAATACGACGCAGATCAACCTGCGGCGTGAAGGCGACATTCGTCAGGCGCTCGACGCGCAGAAGAAGCGTATTCTGGAGCTCTCGCATCAGCGCGATCAGGCCTCGGTCTACCAAAATGACGTGGCAACGGCGCAACGCAATCTCGACGCCGTCTCGCAGCGCTTGGCGCAGAGCAGCCTCGAGAGTCAGACCCAGCAAACCAACATTGCTCTGCTGACCCCGGCCGTCGAACCGCAATTCCGCTCGAGCCCGCGGCTTTTTCTGAATCTCATGATCAGTTTGTTCCTGGGCGGCGTCCTCGCTACGGCAGCGGCGTTGCTGAAGGAATTGAGCGATAGGCGGGTTCGCGAAGACATCGATCTTGTGCATCTGGGCGGAATTCCGTTGCTCGTGAAAATTCCCCGAATCAAGGCCGAGGGCCGAGCCGGTCGGAATCCGTCGCCGATGTTGGGGCGAGTGGAGCCCTCTGCAATATGAAACAAGTAGCTGCCGCCGCGGGTGAAGTCGCGATGCCTGCGCGCGATCGAAGCCGTGCCTTCGGTGCGATTCTCGTCGAGCAAGGACGTCTCAATCCCGCCGATGCGGAGGAGATCCAGCGCTTCGCCGGCGCCAATGGGCTCAGGTTCGGCGACGCGGCCATTCGCCTGAAGCTTCTGACGCAAGAAGACATCGATTTCGCGCTGGCGCAACAATACAACTATCCGATTCTGCCGCGCGGCGGTGCGAGCGGAGTGTCCGATGACGTTGTCGCCGGTTACATGCCGCAGAGCGACAGTGTGGAGCCGCTCCGGGTGCTGCGAAGCCAGCTCACGCATCGATGGTTCGACGAACTGAACCACAAGGCGCTGGCGGTGACCAGCCCCGGACGTGGGGAGGGGCGGAGCTGGCTTGCGGCAAATCTGGCGACCGTATTCGCTCAAATCGGGGAGCGCACTTTGTTGATCGACGCGGATATGAGACATCCGCGTCAGCACGTACTGTTCAATCTCAATAATTCGGTGGGGTTGTCGGCCCTGCTGACCGGTCGCGCCGGCAAAGAGGCCGCTTGCCGCATACACCCGCAATTGCGCTTGTTCGTGTTGCCGGCCGGCATTCTGCCGCCGAATCCGCAAGAATTGCTGGGGCGCCCGGTATTCGACTTGGTCATTGAACGCTTCACCGATCAATTCGACGTCATCATCATCGACACGCCGGCCGCGACGGAAACCGCGGATGCCCAGATCGTTGCGCGGCGGGTTGGCGGTGCCATCATGCTGGCGCGGCGCAACGTTACCCGCCAAGCGCACCTCGCCGCCGCCACTCAAAGCCTCGTTCAAACCGGTGTAAGCGTGGTCGGCAGCGTATTCAATGAGTTTTGACAGCCTTGCGCCGGTAATCGAGTAGGGTATTGAACGACCGCTTGCGCCGCCGTCCACACCCACGGCCGCAACGACCCTCGCACTTCCGTGAGCCCCGCACCTTTGTCCATTTTGTATTTGGGAACACGCGACGGTACCAGCCTCGATCGCGCCAATGCGCTGCTACGGCTTGGGCATCGCGTGGACCATATCGATCTGCGCCGGCTGCTGCCGCAGACGCCCTGGATGTATCGAGTGACTTGGAAATTCGGAGGACAAGTTTTCGCTCCGTGGATTTTGCGTGCTTTGCCGAAGACGCTGGCCGGCAAGCGCTATGATATCTGTTACGTCGATAGCGGCGAATGGGTGACGCCTCGGATCATCGAGCTCATACGCCGCTATGCGAAAAAAGTCGTGAACTACATCATCGACGATCCCTTCGGTGTAAGGGACGTGGCGCGCTTCAGAGCGTATCGAGCGAGCCTCGCCTTTTACGATTTGTGCGTCGTCGTTCGCCCCGACAATGCGATTGAGGCCAAGAATGCGGGCGCAAAGAGGGTGCTGCGCGTGTTCATGTCCTCCGACGAGGTGGCGCACGCGCCTCGCGTGCTGACGGAGGAGGATAGAATTCGTTGGGGAACCGACGTGTTGTTCCTTGGCACCTGGTTTCCGGAGCGCGGACCATTTTTACTGCAATTGCTCGAGCTTGGTGTACCACTGACCATTCGGGGCACGAATTGGAGCAAGGCGCCCGAATGGCCGGCGTTGCAATCGGCGTGGAAGGGCGGTGCCTTGCTGGGGGACGATTATGCGAAAGCCATTCAATGCGCGAAGGTCAATATTGGGCTGCTATCCAAGGGCAACCGGGATCTGCATACGACCCGGTCGCTGGAAATCCCGGCGCTAGGGGGGCTTCTTTGTGCGGAACGAACCACCGAACATCTTGGTATGTACGTTGACGGTACGGAGGCCTTGTTCTGGGGCGATGCCGAGGAATGCGCGGCTGCTTGCAGGCGGGCGCTCGAGCATGAGGAGGAGCGGCGGAAAATCGCGGCAGCGGGTCAAGCGCGAAACATCGCCAATCAAATTCGCAACGAAACTGTCATGAGTGAGATACTTGCGAGCGCGTTCGTAGATTCATGAATTCAACCAGAGAATCGCCATGAGCGTTAAGTCCGCTATCCTGAATGCGTTGATGTGGCTCACGCTGATCGCGTTCCTGCTGCAGTGTGTGATCGATCCTTCGTCCGAAAACATCGCTTCGGTCTGCATCGTATTTCTGTCTTCGCTGACGCTCCTGGCATACATCAAGTGGGGCGGCGCCGCCGACGATCAGCCGCTGTCGACGGTGGCATTGCTCGGTTTTTGCGTCACCACGCAGCTCGGGGCGTTGCTGGTTCAAACCGCGTTCTGGACGCCGATAAGGGTCTCGCTCTACAACCCGTTGTATACCTTCGGCACGCTGGCGTTCTATCAAGGGATCGCCATTCTGGTGCATGTCGTCTACCGTTTTTTTTCATCGGCCAATCCCGGCAGAGTCGGTATCTTCCGCGGATTCCTGGGTTGGGCCGGAATCTATCGAGTGCCGACCAGCCGGGCGTTGTGGTTCATGGGGGCCATCGGCCTCGCCAGCTTCGTATTTTCCAGCCACGACGGGACGATCGCGAGGATCGCCAGCGGCTTCAACTTTCTGGCCTGGGCGCCATTTCTCCTGCCGCTGTTCACGCGCGAGATCGGTCCGTCCTACTGCAACGCGCGGCGGAATAACTTTTTCTTGATCGGCTATACCGGCATGGTCGTCGTCATGGGCATTGCGCTCAACGTGCGCGTGATCATGTTCATCGGGGTGATGACGGTCGGCCTGTTGTATCTTCTCGTGGGGATGCGCTCGAACGCGCCGCTGGCCCGAAAATCGGTGCTAAGGCTCGGCGTGCTGATGGCGATTTTATTGGCGCTTTCCCCGCCGCTATCCGATTTGGCCACGTCGATGGCCATCGCCCGGGGTTCGCGCGGCAAGATTTCTCCCATGGAAATGGTCCAACGAACCATTTCGGTCTGGAACCGCCCGGCATTGATCGCCGAATATAAGCGAGAGCGCTCCTCGGTGGCGCGTTTCGCCGCTTACGACGAGCACTATATCGCGAATCCGCTGTTGGCCCGATTGGTCGAAACCAAATTTCACGACAACGCGCTGCATTTCGCATCCGCCCTGACGACGGAAGATGCCAAGGATCAATTGCGCAAGGTGACGGCGGACGCCACCTGGGCGGCGATACCGACGCCGATCTTGAAGGCGCTGCGCATCGGCGTCGACAAAGAGGATTTGAATTATTCGATGGGCGACTACATGGCGTATTTGAGCCGCGGCGTACCCTTGGGGGGACGTAAGACCGGATCCATGTTTGCGCAGGGTGCGGCAATCATGGGGCCGCTATTCCCCATTCTCTACGTCGCGATTTGCCTGTTCCTGTACGGATTGATGGACCTGCTCACCAGAAGAAGCGCATCCGGGACCGTCAATCTGTCTGCGCTGGCGATGATGACTCTGTGGATGTATTTCTATCGCGGGATCACCTCGGACGCGCTCAGCAACGTGTTCGTTTTCATTTTCCGCGGCTTCGGACAGACCGTGTTGATCTATGTCGTCTTGTTCGGCATCGCGAGAATGATGTTCGGCACCCAGCGCTCGCGTCAGGAATCATCGGTCGCGCCGGGGTGGCAGCAGGCGATTTGACATGTCGCCGCCGTCTCAAGACCGTGCACTCGAAATCGACGGCATTCGCGGTTGGGCGTCGTTTGCAGTGCTCCTGTACCACACCTTCCATGAAATGTTCACCAGGCTGCTACCCTGGATAAACAGCGCTTGGCTGGCGCCGTTTTTCGAAGGACGCTTGGCCGTCTGCGTCTTTTTCGTTCTTTCGGGCGATGCGCTGACGAGCAATTTCTTCGCCCGGGGCGGAGCGGATCCGACCCCGATAGATCGGCTGGTGGTTCGCCGCTACACGCGCCTTACCATTCCGATCGCGATGTCCTGCGCACTCGTGTTCGCGCTGCGCATCGCGCATGCCGATTGGCACAATCAAGCAAGCGACATCGTCAATCGTCCCGACTGGCTCGGGGAACTCATTGCCTTCGATTTTTCGACCGTAGGACTCTTCAGATATTCAGTGCTCGGTGTCTATACGGGTCACACGAAGGCCAACTCCTACAACCCCTTCCTGTGGACCATGTCTCTCGAACTGGTCGGTTCCATGCTGACGTTTCTGACCTGTTATTTATGGCCTCGCTTGCGCCGCGGCAAAGCGCTGCTGGCGGGGACGGCTCTGACGCTGTTTGCGCTCAATTCCTTCTATTGTTTGTTCTTCGCCGGCATGTTTTTGGGGCTGCTGCGGACCGAATCGTTTTATGCCGGGAGGGCCGGAAAAGGCCCTTGGCAGGGGCTGTGGCTCGCGGGCTTCGCGGCGCTGGTGCTGTTGTTGGTTGCAACCAACGGGCACCCGCTGCCGCTATTTTTCGATCTTGGGATGGCCATTGCGTTGGTGTTCGTGCTCTATAGCCAGCGCGGCCTGCGAGGCTTCTTGCGCGGCCGTTTGTCAACGTGGGTGGGAGACCTGTCGTTTCCCGTGTATCTGGTCCAATTCGCGGTCATCATCTCATTCGAATCGTGGTTGGTTACCGTGTGGAATGCGCGCGGCGCGGGCATCGGCTGGCTGCCGTTGATCGGTCTGGCCGCCGTTGCCGTGACGCTGCTGGCTGCCTGGATTTTTCGTCAAGTCGAAAGAATCCTACTGGGTTACGCGGATGGTGTCGTTCTGCGCGTGCTGCGCAGGGATTGATCCATGAAACTGGTTATCTTTTGTCATCCGCCCTTTCTCGCGTCCCAGAGCATGCCGCGCTTCGCCGAGATGCTGCGCAGCTCGTTCGAAGCGCTGGGGCACGAGGTGGAAATGTCGGCTCCCCAGCCGCATTTTCACCGGCTGCTCGCCGGTCGCCGCCACGCGAAGTGGGCCGGCTACATCGATCAGTATTTGATTTTCCCACTCCAGGTCCGCAAGTCGCTCGCGTCCGCTCCTCCGGACACGATGTTCGTATTCGCCGACCAGGCGCTAGGTCCCTGGATACCGTTGCTCAAAAATCGCCCCCACGTCGTGCACGTGCATGATTTGCTCAATCTGCGTTCGGCGCTCGGCGAGGGTACCGGACACGTCACTTCCTTAAGCGGCCGCATTTATCAGAGGTACATTCGGCGCGGATTCCGCAAGGCACGGCATTTCATTTCGGTGTCGAAGAAGACGCGTGACGATCTGCATAAATACGGTGAAGTGGAAGCGCTGACTTCGGATGTCGTCTATAACGGTCTCAATTTTCCGTATCGACCCATGGCGCAGGAAGACGCCTTCAAAGAACTGCGCGAGGCCGGTCTGCCGGTATCCGCTCGAGGCATGCTGCTGCACGTCGGCGGCGGGCAGTGGTACAAGAACCAACGCGGTTTGATCGCGATGTACGCCCGCTATGCGACGGACGTAAAGGATCCTCTGCCGCTGTGGTGCATCGGGCCCAAGCCGAACGCTGCCATCGCTCGGGCATTGGAGAAGCTGCCTGCCGGGGGCCGTGTGTCTTTTTTTCAGAATTTGGACAATACGACTCTTCAGGCGGCCTATTCGTACGCCCGCGCCTTTCTCTTCCCCAGCCTGGCCGAGGGATTCGGATGGCCTCTTATCGAAGCCCAGGCGTGCGGTTGTCCGGTCATAACGACCGATGAGCCGCCGATGAACGAGGTGGCGGGCGGGGCGGCAATATATATTCCTCGCCTTCAGTCCAATGCAAACATCGATATGTGGGCGTCTGAGGCCGCGAATGCGCTCAGGGAACTCCTTTCCCTGGATCCGGACGAAAGACAGGAACTGGTCCAGCGCGGCTGCGGTTGGGTCAAGCGATTCGATGCGGGGATCGCCATCGCTCAATATTTGGAAATCTACAAGAAAATCTTCGACGCGGAAATGTCGCGCTCGAACGCTGAAGCGCTCAAAGGATTATCAAGGTGAAACTGCTGCACATCCTGTCGAGCGTCGATCCCAACGGCGGAGGCCCCACCGAGGGAGTACGCCAAAGGGGCATCCGGCTTACAGAGCTTGGTCATACGGTCGAAGTAGTATCGCTCGACGATGCTGCGCGGCCTTTTCTCCGGGAGTTTCCGCTGAAAGTCCATGCTTTGGGGCCATCCAAGGGCAGTTACCGCTACAACGGCAAGCTCGTGCCATGGCTCACCGCTCATGCGCGTGAATACGATGCGGTCGTCATCAACGGCATGTGGCAGTACCACAGTTTCGGCGCGTGGCGGGCGTTGCAAAAACTTCAGATGCCTTATTTCGTGTTTACGCATGGCATGCTCGATCCTTGGTTCAAGCGGACGTATCCATTCAAACACGCAAAAAAATGGCTCTATTGGCCCTGGGCGGATTATCGGGTGCTGCGCGACGCCCGGGCGGTTCTCTTCACCAGCGAAGAGGAGCTGATACAGGCGAGAAAGTCGTTTTGGCTGTACCGCGCCAAGGAGCAGGTGATTGCGTACGGCACGCGAACGCCCCCCGGCGATGCCTCGGCGTTACGCGAGATGTTTCTGGCGGCGCATCCTCTGCTGCGTGGCCGGCGAATACTCTTATTCCTGAGCCGCATCCACGAGAAAAAAGGTTGCGATTTGCTCGTGCGGGCCTTTGCAAAGGTTGCCTCCCGCGAGCCTTCCTTGCATTTGGTGGTCGCGGGTCCCGATCAAACGGGGTGGGTCGCGTCGCTGCAGGCACTCGCGCAGGAGCACGGCGTCGCGGATCGAATCAGTTGGCCGGGTATGCTGCGAAACGAGATGAAATGGGGCGCGTTTTACAGCGCAGAAGCATTCGTGTTGCCGTCGCACCAGGAAAATTTCGGTATTGCGGTCGCCGAGGCCTTGGGCTGCGGGTTGCCTGCCCTCATTTCAGATAAGGTCAACATATGGCGCGAAGTCGAATCGAATCGGGCGGGATTGGTGGCCCCAGATACCCTGCAGGGGACGGAAACTCTGCTCGACCAATGGCTGTCGCTGACATCGGCCGAGCGAGGCGCCATGGGTGGCGCCGCGCGGGAGCTTTTCATGCGCCGGTTCACGGTTGACGCCATGGCGAACGGCCTGCTGGACGTGGTGAGGAAATACTCGGCGCGCGCCGTTTCGGCACCGTACCCCCGCTCGACGATAGTGTGATGACTGAACAACGACCGCGGGTTGAACTTCAGCACACGCGCTCGGGTTGGCCGCTCAGCGTCAAGATTCGGCGCGTGCTGTGGGTACCGTTCAAGATACTGTTCCTGCGCGGTTCCGGAAGGGTGCTGTCGCCGCTGCGCATTTACGCGCTCATTCTTTTTGGAGCGAGGATCGAACGTCCTGCGTTGATCATGGACGGTGTTAAAGTGTGGCATCCGTGGAGCTTGACGCTTCGCCGGTACTGCACGCTGGGGCGCGGCGTCGAGGTGTACAACTACGCACATGTCACCGTCGGCGAGCAAGCTACGGTCTCCCAGGAGACCTATCTTTGCAGCGCTTCACACGATTTCGAGGATCCGTCGATGCCGCTCATCTTTTCCCCGATCACCATAGGCGCGCAGTCGTGGGTTGCGGCGGGTTGCTTCATTGGACCGGGAATAACGGTGGGCGAAGGGGCGGTCGTCGGGGCGCACTCGGTCGTGACGAAGGACGTACCCGCCTGGACGGTGGTGGCGGGAAACCCGGCGCGGGTTATCAAGCCGAGGCTGCTGAAGTCCAAGCCGGACGTTGGCTCGCGTGAGCGACAGTGAAAATACTCGCGATTACGCCGACGTTCTATCCGTCTCTGGGCGGCCTTGAACAGGTAGTTCTGGAGCTTGCACTCCGGGTCGGAGAGCATGGCGTTCAGATGGACGTGGCGCACGTGGCGCCGGGGTTGGACCATATCAGCGAAACCGTTCAGGGCGTGACCGTCCATCGCCTGCCGTTGTATGGCAATCGGGTTCTTGGTTGGGCGCCGGCGTTGCGAAAGTTGGCGCAAGGCTACGACCTATTGCATGTGCATGACCCGCAACTGATGGCGATCAGCGCGAATGTCCGCTACAACTGCGGCGGCAAGCCCGCGGTACTGAGCACGCACGGCGGATTCTGGCACACCAACCGCGGTTATATCTTGAAGCGTATCTATGAGTCGACCATGGTTCGCGGCGCGGCCGGCCACTATCAACGCGTTCTGGCGAGCAGCGTGGGCGACTACGATTATTTCAAACAATACGTCGATAGAATTTCTCTGTGCAGCAACGGCGTGCACGTGAAGCAATTCAACGCCGTCGAGCCCCGGGAGAGGAGAAGCCTGTTCAAGTGGATTTACTGGGGCCGGCTGTCGCGCAACAAACGGCTGGATCTGGTGATCGCCTACGCGGCCGATGCGCGCAGACGCGGCTTTCCCATCGATCTGTTGGTGTGCGGAAGGGACTTCGATGGACTGATGCCCGCTCTCGAGGCGCAGGTTGAACGGCTGCAGCTCGGCGGCTGCGTCCGCTTCGAGCCGTTCCTCGACGACGAAGCGCTGCGCGCCGAGTTGACCGCGCGAAGCGTCTACATAACCGCAAGCGAGCATGAGGGATTCGGCCTCAGCGTCGTCGAAGCGATGGCCGCGGGCCTGGTCGTGATTTGCCGCGATATGGTGCCTCTGAATTCCTTCATCGAGCACGGCAGCTCCGGCTGGCTGCAGCAATTCGACGGCAGTACCGCGGATTTGGAGCGTCTTGCCCAGCTTCTATCGAGTACGCCGGAGAAGGTCGCGACAATGTCAAATGCGGCTCGTCAAGCGGCAAGTGCGCATGATTGGGAGGTGGCGGTTCCGAGGTTCGTCTGCCATTACCGAGAGGCGCTATCAACCGCGTCCGCTTAGGGGAGTCCAGGTGTCGATATCAGTCCTCGTGCTGACGAAAAACGAGCAGAAAGACCTTCCGGCGTGTCTCGAATCGGTTGCATGGTGCGACGACGTCATCGTCTATGATTCCTTCAGCACCGATGAGACCGCGGCCATTGCCGAGCGGTTCGGGGCGCGCGTAGTCAAGCGGGTCTTCGACAACTGGGCGGCTCATCAAAACTGGGGACTGCGCAACCTGGAATTCAAGTACCCGTGGGTTTTCTATATCGACGCCGACGAACGGATGACGCCGGCATTGACCGCAAGCATCAAGGGTGCAGCGGCGGACGCGGGAGACCATGTCGCTTTTCGCGTCCAGCGGCGCGATTTTTTCATGGGCACCTGGCTCAAGCATGTGCAGACCTCGCCGTTTTATTTGCGGCTTTTTCGGCCGGAAAAGATGCGCTACGAGCGGCTCGTCAATCCCGTATCGGTGGCCGACGGCCCGGTGGGCTCGGTATCGGGCTTTCTCGATCATTTTCCCTTCAGCAAAGGCGTCGGCCACTGGTTCGAGAGGCACAACTCCTATAGCACGCTGGAAGCTCGCCAGATTATGGACAATCGCCGTGAGCATGCCGCGTTTTCATTGCGCAAGGCATTCACCGCAGCGGATTTTCACGAGCGGCGGTTTCATCAAAAGGAACTCTTCTATCGTATTCCTTGGCGGCCCGTCGTGAAGTTTCTGATCTTGTACATCGGCAAGCGCGGCTTTCTCGACGGACGGGCGGGCCTGACTTACGCGATGCTGCAGGCCATTTACGAATACATGATCGTCGTCAAGGTTCGTGAGTTGGACGCCTCGAAAGGAACGTGAATTGCCGCACAGCGCGGGCGCGAGCCATGTCGCCGTTCAAACACAGTTGTTGGTCCAATAGTTCGTCACGTACGCTGACCCCGCGATTGATGACGACCGAATGTTTTGCACAGTGGGGTTATCGCCGTGACGTCTGCCGATTTTGTGACGCGGTTCCATGAAGCGTCTTGCAAGCTTGCACGCTTCGTCGTGTCGATCGCATTGGCTGTGCCGCTTGCCGCATGCGGGTCGATGCACGGCAGCTCCACCGATGCCTCATCGTCGGGCACTACGGCGGCGGGCGCAGTGACCGGTACCGTGGATAGATCGGGCGCGACCAACACTACGAACACCGCCGATGGATCGAGCATGAGCACCGTCGGAACGCCGGTAACCATCGCCATGGCGGGATCGACGCCCACCCCAGCGTCAACCGGCGGCGCGGGAAGCGGTGCCACAACGACCGCGCCGGCGAACAAGAAATCGATCAGCGGCTGGGTCTCTTGCACGGGCGGAACCGCCGACGACACCACCGGGACCATCAAGGCCTTCGCAGCTGCCCGGCACGGGGCCTTCACGTTGGTCGTCGACTGTCCGGTGCACCTGCATTCCGGATTGGCGATCGACCGTGGAATTTTCATCGACAGCGGCACGTCGGTGGAATTCACCGGCTCGGGTAAATTCTTCGTCGACAATATGTTTCATCCCGCCTTCGTGATCGCGAATTCGAGCAACATCAAGTTGACCGGCTGGAACGTCGAGTGGGACGGAAGCGTTCCGATGAGTCCGAATTTTGGCGGTTACGAATTCGAAGGAAAGTTCGTGACTGATCCGGGAACAACGCAGCCGGCCGGGGCGTTCAACGATCTGGTCCTGACCAAGTGGCTCGCCACCAATCGATCGGTCGTTTTCCTCGACAACCAAGGATGGGTCAAGTCCATCTGGGTGGGCGGCGTCAATCCGGCGGCCGTGTTCTTTCTGACAGGCGATACCTCGAACGTAGTGTTTACGGGACTGAAACTCTATGTTCCTCCTTCCGCCGGCGCCAATCACTTCATGCCCGTGGCGTTCTCGCTGTCGGCAAACTGGAAGAGCAACCAAACCGTGACCGGGAAGACGCCCGAGACCACGAAATACGCCGCGGTTCCGCATTCGCTTACCTTTTCGGGAATCGATTTTGACGGGACCTTGATGGGATGGCAGGGCAACTTGCAGGACACGATGTTCGAGAACATCACCTCACATCGCTACGCCGATTTGCAGGACGCCAACGGCGGCAATGTCGGCGGCATCGGCAAGTGGTTTCCGCCGCCGCATCTTTTCTATTTGAACACGCACGCGGCCGACCCCGGGTTGTTCAATTCGAACATCCACATCAGCAATGTGCTGGACGAGGGTCCCCGGCTCGGCGTGGCCCGCGATAAGGGCGGAGCCGACGGCATGAGCGGCTACGCGCTGTCGCTGAAGCTCGGCTGTACCATGTGCTCGGTCGACAACTACACGAGCACCCGCCCCGATGGCTTCATGGACGTGCTGCCATCCGACGGCCTGACGGTGTCGAACGTCAATGCGACCTTCGATTCAGTGTTTCTCAATAACGTGTTCCCCGGGGGTTTGCGCTTCCCGGCCACCGGGTATTCGCACGTGACGTTCGAGAATGTTCAATTGAGAGACACCGCGGAGTCGACCCTTCACGTACCCGTCGGCAACGCACCGTCGCCAACTAACGACAGCATCGTCTTCACGAACTTTCAGATTACGATGAATCGGTGGGCGGGTGCCGACCTCCCGTTACCCACCATCGCGGGAACAAATAACAGCGTGGCATTGGATTTCACGATGTCCGGGCAGTCGATGAAGGTATCGCATCTCGTCAAGGGCGCGGTGACGGTGACCGTGAAGGGCACTCCCACGACCGTCCATTCGGGCGCGTCGACGGTGCTTTCCTGGAATTCCAAAGAGGCGAGCGGATGCGCTGCGAGCGGCTCGTGGGGGGGATCCGTCGGCACCAGCGGGACTCGCGTGGTCAAGGTGTCGGCCGCCGGAAACCACGACTTCAACTTGAACTGCCAAAATGCCTCGGCTAGCTCGAGCACGACGCTGCGCGTGATTGCCCAATAGCGCTTGTATGGCGCCTACGGAGCGGTCGGCACTAGCAGGAAATCTGCCGCGGTCGCCACGTGGAATGGCCAGACAGGCTCCTAGATACTTACGGCAGGGCCCCAGGTTAGAATGAGCCCGGGGATCAAGTCGAAGGTGCTAGTTTGCGGTATTCAATTGCCATAGTTATTGTCAAATCCGTGCGTTATTGGAGGGTTGCCGGCTTCGTGGCGATCCTGTCGGTGGGCGAGGCGAGGGCCTATGATTTCGCCGGGCCGCCGCCTGGATTCACCGCCGGCAAGGTCAACACATTCCAATTCTATGTTGCCGATCAGGTGACGTATGACGACAATCTATTCCGGCTCCCGCCCGGGACGGTGGGAGTCCCCGGGGCCATATTCCCGAACGCCAAACAGAACGATTTGGTCAATACAACGACCTTAGGCGGGCAGGGCTTGTGGGATATCGGCCGGCAAGAGATCCATATCGACCTGCGTGCGGATGAGAACCGGTTCAAGAACAATGGCGACTTGGACTACGTATCCGCCAACGCGGTCGGCCTGTGGAATTGGCGCGCGGGTCAATATTTCTCCGGGCAAGTCGAGACGTTCTGGGACCGCTCGCTGGCGAGCTTTGGCCAAACGCGGTATAGCGGTAAGGATTTGGTGACCTCCCTGGAGGAACTCGGCTCCGCGAGGTACCAACTTGGGCCGCACTGGGCTGCTTATGGCCAGGTACGCGGTTCTTTTACCGAGCACAGTGCTACGGCCGAACAATTCAATAACTTTCACAACAAATCCGGCAATGCGGGCGTCGAGTACGCTACCAGCGCCAACGATACGTACGGATTTCAATATCAGTACGTCGACATTACGTTCAAGCAAGATCTCGCCGTGGCCACGCAGGCCTTCAACTACAACGAGGATTCGGGCCGGTTTTTGCTTCATTATGGTCTGAGCGACAAAACGGTCATCGACGCCTACGCGGGCTACCTTCGACGTCAGTATCCGGGGCTGTCCATCGGATCGTATTCAGGGGAAATTTGGCGCGCTGCCCTGACGTACCATGTAACCGAAAAAACTCAGTTCATCCTGTCGGGTTGGCATGAGTTGCATGCGTATATCGATGCGGAGTCGAACTACTTCGTGGCGAAGGGCGTCAGCATTTCACCGGTGTGGAATGCGAGCGATAAATTGAGTTTTACGTTCGCGGGGGCGTATGAAAATCAGGATTATATCGGCTCGAACAATACCGCTATCATAGGGGCCCAGAGGACTGCCAAGGTGAACTCGGAACAGGCGACGATACGCTACACACCGCGGGATGCGTGGATCATCAATGTATTTATTCGTCACGAAAAGCGCGATTCGAATGAGCCGACATTTGCGTACAGCGACAATCTCGCCAGTGCAAACGTGACCTTCCGGTTTTGGTGATCACCTCAGCTTGAGCTTTTCTCCATAGCCCGTAAGCTCGAGGTAGCCTCGGCCTACCGGCTTGTTCGCTTCCGACGCCGTCACCGCTCCCTCCCAATATATCGCCCCGGTCGAGAGGCGCGTGTCGTTTTCTTGGTCATCCATCAAGGGCTGCAGAACAAATCTGCGCTGTCCTGCGGTTACCTGCCATTGCACCGGATATGCGATCCCGGTTCGCGGCGAGGTCCATTTCCGCCCGGCCTCAAAGACAATATCGGTAGGCGGGAAGACCTGCATTTTTCCGTCGCTGCCGCGAAGGGTGCCCCCGGCCCAGCGGGCCGCGCCGTTCAATCCTCTGATGCGAAACGCCATCAATGCGGATCCGTCGTCCAGATTGACACCGATCCAATCCCACCCGCTGGACTGGCTGTCCAAGTATTCGCTCGACCATTCATGATCGAACCACGCCTCCCCCGTCACCCGGTTATGGGCATCACCCCGCGTTATCGTCCCGCTCACCTTCAGATGCGGCAGGCTGTAGTAATAACTTGCGGCTTCGGGCGCTGGTCCTTTGCGACTCACGCCGGAGTCGCCATTGAGCATTGCGGGTTGGGTTTCCGCGAGGGTAAGCCTCAACGCAAAGTTTTCGGCGCCGATGCCGGCTTGGTACACGCCGCCTTCGCGCTTCAACGACCAGTCGTCGATCCACACGTTGGTGTCGGTCTCGGCGGCCTCGGCAAGCCCAAGTCCCGCGCGGCGAATCCGCTGGTCCTGCCACAGCCGGCCGCGTTTCGGATCACTGATCGCGCAATGTGCAATGAGCAAATGGCGCGGAGCGAATGCGCTGGGATTCGCGGGATCGATGCCGGGTTTGGCGCGAAAGAAAGTGATTTGAAAGCCCAGCGACTCGCCGCTTTCGGTGGTGAGCCAACCGGTGACATACCACCACTCGGTGCGGAAACCCGGATGACTTCCGTAATCTCGGGGAAACGCGATCGGCCGATCGCGCGTCACGGCGGCGTAATCGGAACCGGCGGTACCCGCTGCCGTACCCGCGGGAGCAGCCGCGGGGGCTGCCGCTGGAGCAGCACCCGCCATCGCGGCGAACGCGATCAGCAGCTGGAATGCCTTCACCAATCCTCCCGCACGGCGCGCACGGCATCTTGGCTGGTGGCGGCACGGCCGCTCCAAACCGCGGTCAGGGCCGCGGCGGCGATCAGCGTGACGCTGAGCGCGGCGAGTTGCCACAGCGGTACGGCCAGATCGATGCTCCAATTGAACGATTGCCGGTTGACCACGTAAACCAGCACCAGACTCAGTACCGCGCCCAGGGTGAGTCCGTACAAGACTCCGAATACGCTCATCAGAAACCCTTCGCTCGCCAATACGCCGATCACTTGCTTTCGCAGCATGCCGATGTGCCGCAACATGCCGAACTCGGAGCGCCGCGCGAGGGCGGTGGAGCTCGCGGCGAAACTCACGCCGGTGAGCCCGATGATGACGGCGATGGCTTCGAGGCCGTAGGTGATGGCAAAGGCTCGATCGAAGATCTGCATTGAGCGTTCTCGGACGGCCGTACTCGTCATGATTTCCGGCGAGTCGCCGCGCACGAAGCTCGCACGAAGCGCCGCTTCGACGGCAGCCACGCTGCGTCGGCCATCGAGCCACACGGACCCCTCAGTGGCGCTGCGGTCCCCCGTGGCCGCGGTGTAGGCCGGCAGCGAAATGACCACCGAGCCGAAGGTACGGGCATAGTCGCGCCAAACGCCGGCAACGCGGAATTGTCGGCTGTGACCCGCCAAGGGCAGGGTGAGCGTGCCGCCCACCTCGAGGCCATAAAGATCTTGCAGCGCTTCGGAAATCCAGGCCGGTTCGAGGCTGTCGCCGGGAGGGGGCGACGCGCTCTGCAGCAGCGGCAACTCGTCAGCGGCCTGGCGCGCATCGCGGCCGCGCGCGATCAGCGTGATGGCGGGGCGCGCGGCGTCGAGCAAGATCTGTCGAGTATGGCGAAATTCGAGCCGTTCGATGCCCGGCACGGAAGCGAGCGCGGCCTGTTCGGACGGCGACCAATACGCTGTGTCGTTGCCCACCGGTTCGCGTATTTGCAAGTCGGCCGGAAGCAATTTTCCCAGCCAATGCTCGAAGGACACTCTGAACGAATAAACCATGATGGCCATGGCGACCATCAGACTGAAGCTGACGATGATCGACGCCAGGCTCAGCGTGGATAGACCGACGTTCTCGCGCAGCTGGGCGATCGCGGCGTCCAAGACGACGTGGTTGGTGCGCGGCGCCAAGTTGAGTATTCGCACCGTCAAGATCGGCACCAGCAGCACGGCGCCGAAGAGCAGGGCGGCGATGGCCCCGTAGCCAAAGATCGGCAGCCCGCCCACGGCGGGTATTCGAGCGAACAGCGCGCCGATGAGCAGCAGCGCGACGCCGAGCTGCCAGCTCTTTTTGGCGATCACCCCGTAGTCGCCGTCGCCGCCTTTGAGTGAACGCGCCGGCGGCTGGCGTGCGGCACTACGGGCCGGCATCCAGGCGCCGGCGCTCGCAACTGCCGTTCCAACGAAAAAAAAGAACAACAACGGCAGAACTGCCGCGTGCACCGACGCTCCCGCGGCGCGCAATTGCCCATTGCCTAGATCGCCGGCCAGAACTCGCAACATGGCGGCGGCGAATAGCACACCGAGGATCACGCCGAGCAAGGAGCCCACCGCTCCAAGAACCGCACCCTCGCCCACGAGAGCCCGCTGCAGTTCGCCGCGAGTCACTCCGAGCGCGCGCAGCAGCGCCAGGGATGTGCGTCTGCGCAGCACCGACAGCGACTGCGTGGAGAAAACCAGAAACGCGCCGGTCCACAGCGCGACCAATGCGAGCATGTTCAGATTGACCCGATAGGCACGCGTGACCGTGACGGCTCGGTCGCGCTCGACTTTCGGTGCGACCGCCAAGACCCCGGCCGGCAATAGTCCCTCGAGCTTGCTGCGGTAGGCTTCGACCGACATGCCCGCCGCCAATCGCAAATCGATGCGATTCAAGCGCCCGATTTTATCGAAGATCCATTGAGCGGAAGCGATGTCCATGATCCCCAAGGCCTGCGGATAAGTCGTCTCGGACAGGATGCCGAGCACCTGCAGCGACCTCGCTGAAGTGCCGATAATCACGACAAATGTGTCGCCGCGCCGTACGTGCAATTGGCGCGCGGCGCTGCTGCTCAAAAAAATACCGTTGGTTTGAAATAGATCGAAGACACCGCCCCCGATATCGCCGAACAAAGCGGGCTGCAG
>Ga0137412_10000258_pt1 | contig 35418 bp, 26 predicted proteins | sample CZODoug2_1_16fun_FD_122160 | JGI IMG/M metagenome (GOLD analysis project Ga0137412, IMG submission 122160) | Vadose zone soil fungal communities from Angelo Coast Range Reserve, California, USA - CZODoug2_1_16fungal (Hybrid Assembly) | ecosystem: Environmental > Terrestrial > Soil > Vadose zone...
GCTTGGATTCGCGGCGGGCATAGCCGGTCATATGGTGCACATGAGCGTGGACGTTTTCCGTGGCCGTCCGACACAACAATTGGTCTGGCTGATGGCTGGCCTCCTGACGGCCATGCTTAGGATGGGCCAACCGCGACCGACTGCGGATCCCTTTTCTTACATCACGTGAAAGTCTTGTTTTTTTCTCGCGAATAGGGAAATAGGCGGCAACCAGCCAAGAAACAAATGTCGCTATTCCGCGGACAACCGGCTTCCCGAAGTCCAGGGGTAATCAGGGATCTTTTGTTGGCTATCGCGGCGATCAAGTTCATCAGCTTATCCATGTTCGATCGCTCTCGGCCGAAAAGTAGGCCATTCCCAGTTGAGCACTTCCCACTACATCTCCTCGTGAGGTTCGAAGGACTTCGTGCATGAAAGTACTCATCATGACGGCCATGTATCCGACGCCGGCAAATCCCGCGTTTGGTTCGTTTGTCAGAACACAGGCCGAATCGCTCAAGCGCGCTGGTGTCGAAATCGAGGTGCTTGTTTTGGGCGGCCGCTTTCGAAAGTTGATTTACCCCAAGGGCATCTTTCAATTGCGAAGGCGTCTTGCTGGGAGCTCCATTGATCTTGTCCACGCCCATTACAGTTACGTCGGCATGATAGCGCGCACACAATGGAAAGTGCCCGTCGTTGTTACGTTTCACGGAGATGACCTGCTGGGGACGGTCATGGAAGGCGGCAAGAAAACAAGGTCGAGCGCGCTGATCGTTGCAGCTGGGAAGAGGCTGGCCCGGCACGTAGATGCCGCGATCGTTCAGACTTCGGAGATGGCCAGCAAACTTGAGCAACCGAATGTTTTCGTTATCCCTCATGAAGTTGATTTCGAAGTCTTCAGGCCGACGGAAAGACAGCAAGCTAGGGCTGCGCTCGGGCTGGCGGCAGGCAAGAAGTACTTGCTCTTTGCGGCAAACCCACAAGTTCCCGTGAAACGCTTTCCACTTGCCAAGGCTACAGGCGATTATCTTCGAAAGCGCGACCCTTCCATTGAATTGTTGGTGGTTTCCAAAGAGACGCAGGAACGGCTTGCGCTCTACATGAGCGCATGTGATGCGCTGCTTTTCCCGTCCTATCAAGAGGGCTCACCGAACGTCATTAAGCAAGCTATGGCTTGCAATCTTCCCATCGTCGCCACGGATGTCGGCGATGTTCGCCAAGTCGTTGGGAAGACGAAGGGATGTTATGTCTTGAAACCGAGCGTCACGGAACTTGCTGTACGGATAAATGAGATTTTGGCGGATCGCAAAAGAACCGATGGGCGGGAACACATTCGTCATCTGGATTCCGCTGCGGTATCGGAAAAAATCATTAGGGTCTACGAGCAAGTGCTGCGAAAGCGCGAGGCGCGTTTCGTGGACCGGACCCAGAACAACCTGCTCATCGCGGGAAAGTAAACCCCAAGAAGAAAGCGCCGGAAACTAAACCATGTGTGGCATCTGCGGCTTCTACGAATACAAAACGCATGACCGTGTGGACCGACACGTGCTGGGCGACATGCTCGACGTAATCCGTCACCGGGGTCCCGATGATTCCGGCGTCTATCTTGACAAAGATGTGGCGCTCGGAATGCGCCGCTTGAGCATCATCGATCTGAGCGGGGGCAAGCAGCCGATCTCGAATGAAGACGGGACCATTGTCATTGTTTTCAACGGCGAGATCTACAACTTCCAGGAACTTAGGGAGCAGTTACGGAGCCGGGGCCACTCCCTTCGAACGGCGAGCGATACGGAAGTAATCGTCCATCTGTACGAGGACTTCGGCGAAGATTGCGTGCAGCACTTGCGCGGGATGTTTGGCTTTGCCTTATGGGACGCACGCCGCCGGCGGCTCTTCGTGGCTCGCGATCGCCTGGGAATTAAGCCTCTGTATTTCGCACAATCGGGCGGGCGGCTCATCTTCGGGTCTGAGATTAAAGCGATTCTTCAGCATCCCGCGGCGCAGGTTCATCTGAACGCCAAGGGTCTGAGCAAGTTCCTTTCGCTGAAGTATGTGCCAGCGCCCCACACTATGTTTGAGGGTATTTACGCACTGCCACCGGGTTGCAGCCTGACTTGCGATGCGGATGGCGTAAAGGTGCGGCGTTACTGGGACTTGTCGTTTGCCGGCCATCGTAATGGCAAGCGGAGCGAAGAGAGCTATGCTGAACAACTCGACGCATTACTGAGAGAGTGCGTCAAGCTACATCTCACGAGCGATGTCCCATTCGGCGCGTTTTTGAGCGGAGGGCTCGATTCCAGCACGGTAGTCGCGCTTATGAGCCAGTTCCTGAATGAGCCCGTGAAGACCTACTCGGTAGGATTCGAGGGCGATGCCGAAGCATTCAGCGAGCTGCCTTACGCGCGCATGGTTGCGAAGAAGTACGAGACCGATCATCACGAAGTGTTTATCCGCGCCGATGACTTGATCAACCTTTCAGAGAAAGTAGTCTGGCATCTGGATCAGCCCATCGCCGATGAAGCTTGCTTGGCCAACTACATGGTCGCAGAGCTGGCCTCGCGTCAAGTGAAGATGGTCCTCACGGGAGAAGGCGGCGACGAATTATTTGCGGGCTACGCGCGCTACGCCGGTGAAAGGCTGTCTCCCTTGTTCCAGCATGTTCCGCAGGTCGCCAAGTCATTGGCGCTTGCCGCGAGTGGGCACGTCCCGGGGCTGCGCCGTCAGAAGCTCGCTTTGTACGCACTCTGTCAGCCGGATGAAGTAAACCGCCTCGTCAACTGGTTTCCACTTTTCAACTCGGAAGCCAAACAAGCTTTGCTTTCCGAAGATTTCAAACAGAACCTGAACGGCGGCGAGGCGAGCGCCGTGTTCGCCGAACATCTGGCTCGCACGGATGCCACGGACCCTCTGAACCGCATGCTCTACGTGGATACGAAGCTCTGGCTGCCCGACGATCTGCTTGCTCGGGGCGACAAGACGAGCATGGCCGCGTCGCTGGAGGCTCGCGTTCCACTTCTGGATCATAAGCTGGTGGAGTTTGCAGCCTTACTGCCGCAGCATCTGAAAGTAAAAGGCCTGACGCGCAAGTACTTGCTAAAGAAAGTGGGGCAGGCCTTGCTTCCGCCGGAGATCATCAGCCGGAAGAAGAAGGGATTTCCCATGCCCATTTCTCTATGGTTCCGGAAAGAGGCTCGATCATTTCTCCGTGATGTTCTCTCCCCCTCCGCATTGCAACGCCGAGGGCTCTTCAACCCCGCCTTTGTCGAAAAATTGCTCAGTGAGCACGAGAATGGCTTCGCCGATCACGGCTCGTTGCTGTGGGGCTTACTCAGCATCGAACTTTGGCAACGCGTTTTCATGGATTCACAACAACGCCCGGCGCAGCTGACGAGAGCTGTCGCAGCGCAAGGCTGATGAAAGTGCGGCGGGGATCGGGAAAGGAACATCCGTGAAGGGGCCTGCCAATAACCGGATATTGATGCTCCTGGAGAATCAAACATACCCGCGGGACTTTCGGGTTCGCCGGGAGGCCACTGCACTGACCGCTGCAGGCTACCGGGTTTCGGTCATCTGTCCCGCGGGCCCGGGACAACCTTTTCGGGAAACATTGAATGGTGTGCGTCTGTATCGTTATTCGCAGCCACCGTCAGGCAATGGTTTCCTCGGGTATCTTTGGGAGTACGGGTATGCCATGGGCGCCACGTTTGTACTCTCCTTGGTGGTTTTCTTCCGCGAAGGCTTTGACGTTGTCCATGCTCACAATCCACCGGACACGTTTGTATTCATCGCCGCTTTTTACAAGTTGCTTGGCAAGCGATTTGTCTTTGACCATCACGACTTGTCGCCGGAAATGTATCAGGCACGTTTCCCGGGCGGCGGAAGTCTCGTCGTTCACAACGCACTCGTCTTGCTGGAGAAACTCACATGCTGCCTTGCCGATCGCGTCATTGCTACAAATGAGTCGTACAAGAAAATAGAGATGGAGCGCGATCATGTGCCGGAAACACGCATTACCGTCGTGCGCAACGGGATTGAACTGCACGATCTCCGCCCCGTCGAACCTGACGGCACTCTGCACCCGAAGGGAAAAACTATTATTGGCTATATCGGCGTGATGGGGTTCCAGGATGGCGTGGACTACCTGCTGCGTGCACTGGGTCACCTGGTCCGGGGTTTGGGGAGAACGGATTGTTTTTGCATTCTCGTGGGCGGCGGAGATGCTTTCCCTTACCTGAAATCCCTGACGGAGCAGTTGGAGATCTCCGAATACGTATTGTTTACCGGGATGGTGAATCATTCGGAAGTGGCACGCTATCTCGGCGCGGCCGACATCTGTGTTGCTCCCGAACCGTCAGCTCCCTACAACGATCGCTCGACGGCGGTCAAGCTGATGGAATACATGACCCTGGCGAAACCCATTGTGGCTTTCGATCTAACGGAGCATCGCTTCACTGCACAAGGGGCGGCGGCCTACGCGAAACCGAACGACGAGCGCGAATTCGCTCGAACGATCGCGGAGCTTATGGACGACCCAGCGCGCAGAAAAGAGATGGGCTTGCTCGGGCGCAGGCGAGTAGAAACCGAGTTGGCCTGGCAATATTCGATTCCGAAACTACTGGAAGTCTATCGGACCGTCTTGCCTGCGCCGGCGGGTTCACGGCAGGCTTTGCCACATGGAGGAGAAACAGAAAATCAGACTCGACGCCCGCCCCTCGCGCGAACGGCGAGCTGCCAATCGGGTGATCCGAGATGAGTCACGCCCGAGAAGATCGGTTGCCGGGTTTTGGTCCAGGGCGCTCTGCGATAAGAGCGTCCCATTGAATGGGGGTAACGTTCTTGAACATCGTGCGTGTGGATCCTCGTAACGATCAATTGTGGCAGAGGCTCGTGGACCAGGCTCCAAGCGGCGTTTTTCACTCGCCGAGCTGGATTCAAGTGCTGACGGACACGTATGGCTGGCAGGCCAGCGCTTACGTGATTCTCGATGACCGCGGCGAGCCATGCGCCGGGATTCCCTTCTGCCGGATCACGGACATTCTGGGAGAGCGGATTGTGGCCCTGCCCTTTTCGGATTATTGCGATCCGCTGGTCAATGACGCGCACAGCTGGCGCTTCTTGATCGACCAACTGTTGCCCGAGCACTGTCCCATTACCGTGCGCTGCCTGCATAATAGCCTGCCTCTTGCCGATGAGAGATTCTCTCTCTTCAAGGAGGCCAAGTGGCATGGTCTGGATTTGCGGCCGGAGCCGGACGCACTTTGGGCTGCCATGCACGATTCCACTCACCGGGCCATCCGGAAATCTCAGCGGGAGGGCCTCGTTGTTCGCCTCGCACAGTCGGAGGAGGAACTCCGGGTATTCTTTGAGATGCATCTAAAAGTTCGAAAATATAAGTATGGTCTGCTCGCGCAACCTTACAGTTTCTTTCAGAATATCTGGCGTCATTTCGTAGAAGCGCAACATGGGTTTCTTCTGCTTGCTCTCAGTGAGGATAAGATCGTCGCCGGTGATTTCTTTCTGGAATGGAAGGACACGCTCTATTACAAGTTCAATGCGTCTCTGCCTGGCGATCTTTCTCACCGGCCGAACGACCTGCTGATCTGGGAAGGGATTCAACACGGAAAAAAACGAGGCCTCAAGCTTCTGGATTTTGGTCTGAGCGACATCGACCAGGAAGGTTTGGTGCGCTACAAGCGAAAGTTCGGCACCGAAGAGAAGACCATTTCTTTCCTGCGGCACGAGCCCAACGGCGGGCCAACCCCGGTCGAGAAAGAAATGCGAGAACTTCTAGGCAAACTTACAAACCGTTTCACCGATCAATTGGTTCCCGATCCGGTCACCGAGCGGGCGGGAGAAGACCTCTACAAATTGTTCACCTAAGTCGACTGGAACCCGCACTGTGCTCAAGAGAAATCTGCTCTTCGTGCTCATTCACGCAGGCATGGCGCTTTCAGCCCTTGCCAGTTGCACGGCGCCTCAAAACCCGATTGAGGCCGAGAATTGCCGGCCGGGCAATCCTTTCAGTGAGTGGTACATTGTGGGAGCAGGCTCCCCAAACATCCAGGGCTTTGCCACGGACATAAGCGTAAACGCCGGCCAGCCCGTGTTCTTCAAAATTTCAACCGATGCCTTCCTATACCGTATCGATATCTACCGCCTAGGTTATTACCAGGGCAACGGAGCACGCCTCGTAGCGTCCATCCTCCCCTTGGCGTCGTTGCCCCAAACTCAGCCCCCATGCTTGACTGATGGTTCGACCGGGCTAACCGACTGCGGCAATTGGACGATATCGGCGTCTTGGGCGGTACCGAGCGACGCCACCTCAGGGATCTATTTCGCCCGGCTCATGCGGCCGGATACCGGCGAGGCCAGCCCTATTATTTTTGTGGTACGCAACGACTCCAGTAATTCCGACATCCTGGTTCAAACGTCCGATACCACTTGGCATGCTTACAACGACTACGGCGGGAATAGTCTCTATGTGGGAAACCCAATGGGCCATGCCTACAAAGTCAGCTACAACCGGCCGTTCAATGTCCCGAATATGTACACGTGGTTTTTCAGTGCCGAATATCCAATGGTTCGCTGGCTCGAGGCCAATGGCTACGACGTCAGTTATTTCACCGGCGTGGACACCGATCGAAACGGAAAGTTGATCCTTCAGCACAAAGTCTTTATGTCTGTGGGGCACGACGAATACTGGTCCGGCGGGCAACGCGCCAACGTAGAAGTTGCCCGCGCGGCGGACGTGAACTTGGCGTTCTTTAGCGGCAATGAAATCTTCTGGAAGACGCGTTGGGAAACAAGCATCGATGGCACAAATACGCCGTATCGCACACTGGTTTGTCACAAAGAATCAGAACAAAATCACCCGATCGATCCTGCCGATCCACCGACGTGGACAGGAATGTGGCGCGACCGGCGCTTCAGTCCACCGGCCGACGGGGGCCGGCCGGAAAATGCATTGAGTGGGACTATTTCCCGAGTAAACGCGCTTCGCAGCGACGCCATCTTCGTCCCTCAGACAGATGGGAGAATGCGCTTCTGGCGAAATACCAGCATTGCAGCACTCGGGCCGGGTCAGATCGCTGCGCTGCCCGCGGGAGTGCTGGGCTACGAGTGGGATGTGGACGATGACAACGGGTTCCGGCCTGCAGGTCTCTTCCCTCTGTCGACTACCACTTTGCCTGTTTCCACCTATCTCCTTGATAACTACACCATTGGCAATGGCATTGCCACGCACCACCTGACTCTGTATCGCGCTTCGAGCGGCGCGTTGGTTTTCGGCGCCGGCACCATGTATTGGGCGTGGGGACTGGATGCCACTCATGCCATCCCGGGAGCCCCTACCGATCCCAATATGCAGCAGGCCAACGTCAATCTTCTTGCCGACATGGGAAGTCAACCGGCGACGCTAGAGAGCGGCCTAGTGCCCGCGACAGCATCCACTGACACCAGTCCACCTACTTCGACAATCACCGCGCCTTCTTCAGGTAGCACGGTCACGGCAGGCTCTCCGATTACTATTTCTGGTACCGCCGTGGACTTCGGCGGCGGTGCGGTCGCCGCGGTTGAGGTCTCGCTGGACGGGGGGCAAACCTGGCATCCCACAGTCGGTCGGGAGAACTGGAGTTATAGCGCCACATTCGCGAATAGCGGAACGCTTAGCGTCCAGAGCCGGGCTGTTGATGACAGCGGCAATTTGGAGGTTCCCGGCGCAGGCATTACGCTTGCTGCGGCTCCGCAGCCGTGTCCCTGTACAATTTGGCCGGCGACGGCGGCTCCGACAAATGTTGACGGTGGCCCGGACTCGCCCATAGAGCTGGGGGTTACGTTCCGTTCCGACGTCGACGGCTATATTGCTGGTATTCGATTCTATAAGAGTGCTGCTAACATCGGCACGCATGTGGGCAACTTGTGGAGCAGCTCGGGGGCCTTGCTGGCTACCGCCGCCTTCAGTTCAGAAACCAGCTCGGGCTGGCAGCAGGTCAACTTCTCGCCGCCCGTGGCTATCACCGCCAACACCGCCTACGTGGCCTCCTACCACAGCACGGGGGGGCACTACAGCGCTGATTGGGACTACTTCTCGGCTTCCGGAGTAGACCACGCTCCTCTGCATGCCTTCGCAAACGGGCTAAGTGGCGCGACAGACGGGTTATTCGTGTACAGCGCCATCAGCGCCTTTCCCACGAATACATTCAGCTCAGCGAACTACTGGGTGGACGTAGTTTTTACGAGCGGTTCCAATTTGTCAATTGCAAAAGCGTCACTTCCGCAAGGAACGCAGTCGGTGCCCTACGGCCAAAGCCTTTTCGCATCGGGTGGAACGACGCCTTACAACTGGTCGCTGCTTTCCGGATCTTTGCCAGCAGGGCTGACGTTGTCTTCGGCTGGTCTGATTTCCGGGACTCCTACGGCCGCGGGCGTTTTCAACTTCACTGTGCAGGTGACCGATTCAAGCAATCCACAGCAATCGACCGGCGTCCCGCTGAGAATTGTCATAACTGCCCCGGGGAGTTGTCCTTGCACGATCTGGCCGGGCGCGGCGACTCCCACAAATGTTGATATCGGACCTGACTCCGCGGTGGAGCTGGGGGTTGCATTTCGTTCAGACACCGACGGCTACGTCACTGGCATTCGCTTTTACAAAAGCGCGGGCAACACCGGTACGCACGTGGGCAATCTGTGGACGAGCACCGGTATCTTGCTAGCCACCGCGACTTTTACAGCTGAGACTGCCGCTGGTTGGCAGCAGGTGAACTTTTCAAGTCCTGTGGCCATCACTGCCAACACCGTATACGTAGCCTCCTATTACAGCACGGCGGGGCACTATAGCGCCGACTGGGACTACTTCTTAGCTTCCGGCACGGACAATGCTCCTCTGCATGCACTGGCCGACGGAAGCGCCGCTCCGAACGGGGTATTTGCGTATGGCAGCACCAGCGTTTTCCCCAACAATACCCACCAGTCCGCGAACTATTGGGTGGATGTGGTGTTCAACACGAGTCCGCAATGAGAGAAAGCAAGAGTTCTGCTGTTCCGGCACGCATGGCCTTTGGATCTGCCGGCAGCGCTAGGGTCTCCTGATGAGCTCGAATCTACGCAAAACCACCGGCAATGCGCTATCCATCCTCACGAGTGACGTGATGAGCCGGATGACAAGCTTTGTCTTGTACGCCTTGGTCGCGCGGCGCCTGGGTGCGCAGGAATTTGGCCAGCTTACTCTTGCATTCACGTTGTTCTACACGTTCCAGGTATTCGCCGTCGGGGGTTTGAAGACGCTCATCGTTCGGCAAGTTGCAAAAAACCGGACGCAAACGCGTTTGTATTTCATCAACGGCTGCATGATTGTGGCGCTCTCCTCACTTGCTTCCATCGTTGCGCTATGGAGTTTCGTCCATTTAATGCATTACCCGCCCACGACGAATCGAGTCATCTTGTCGCTCTCGCTCGGCCTCCTCCCCTACACCATCTCCGCGGTCTCGGAGGGCATCTTTCAAGCCTGGGAGCAGATGCGCTACATCGCGTACGTCAATGTGCCCGTGAATATCGCGAAGGTTGCCGGGGCTTTCCTGCTCCTGACCGCGAACCGCGGTCTATATCCAGTCGTCCTGATTCTTCTATCTTCTCTTGCGTTCGTCGCCGCGGTTGAAGTTTGGATTCTGCTCCGGAAGTTTCGCTCGCCGCCAGCTTCGATTGATTTTCATTTCTCGCTGGCGACGGTGCGCTCTGCCGCCACCTTTCTGGGTATCGACGGGACGCTGGCCGTCATGAGCAGTTTGAATATCCTCCTTCTCTCTAAACTGGCAACCGAGACTGAAGTGGGCCTGTACAATGCAGCGACGCAATTGATGGTGCCTCTGCTTCTCGTCTACCAAAGCATGGCGCAGAGCATATTTCCAGTAATGTGCCGGAAGGTTGAGCCAGGTTTTCAAAGCTTGAAGCGGATCGCGGAGCAGGCCATTGAGTTGCTTCTCGTTCTTGCTCTGCCGGCCGCGGCCGGGCTCTTTTTTATCGGCGACCGAGTGCTTTCGCTTCTCTACAAGAACCCGGCATTTTCCCAGGCTTTCCCGGCTTTGCGCATCGTCGCCTGGGTTCTGATCTTGCAAGGATTCACCAGCGTGCTTGGCCAGGTGCTGGTAGCCAGCCACCGTGAGAAAATCACGTTGAGAATCGTCGTCGTCGATACCTTTGTCAACTTGCTCGTCGGCTGGCCGCTGATCGCCATGTTCGGTTTGCGCGGCGCCGCCATCGCCTTGCTCCTAACGCGAGTGGCCGATTGTTGTCAGCACTACATCCCGGCCGCGCACTTGCTCTCCGGTATTCCCATCGCCGGCATCGTTTGGAAACCGCTCGTAGCCGCAACGTGCATGGCTGCTTATCTGGCTGTCTCCACGAGCCGACGGGACATTCTAACCTGCGTTTCCGCCATGCTGATTTACGGCAGTGCGCTGGTGGCCCTCGCCATCTGGGCATCCGGCGGCCCGCGCCAATTCAAGGACAAATTTCTCCCTCTGCTGTCGCAGTAGTGTCGCGAGAACACTTGTGCTAGATCAAAGCCATTCCACAGTTTCAGGAAATCGTTTGCGGGTTGCGCTGATTTCCTTCGGGTTTGGCGAATACTGTGTCCGATTGGCCAGCGCTCTGGCTCAGCACGCGGAGGTTCTGCTGGTTCTTCCGGACGGCGCGGTTAGCCCGCACACCGCCAAGCTCGATGACGCGGTGCACCTGTTTACCTTCCGGAGTCCCAGGCTCCGGCAGCCGATCCAGCAATTCCGTAGTATCCGCGCGATCTTGCAAAGGGTCCGGGACTTTGCCCCACACTTGATTCACTACCAGGGCGCGCATCTATGGTTTGATCTGGCCTTACCTTTGCTCCGGCGGTATCCAGTAATATTTACAGTCCACGACTTCCGGCCGCACCCCGGCGACCAGCTCTCACGGAAAACCCCATTCTGGATTGAGATGTTTGCGCGGCGTCGTGCTGACGAACTGATTGTGCATACGCAACACGTCAAAGGTTTGGTGCTCCGAGAGTTACACGTCGATGAGGAGAGGATCTCCGTCATCCCGCACATTCAGATTGGCGAGAAGCCGTCTTCATCTGTCCAACATGAGGAAGAGCGCTTGATTCTCTTTTTCGGCCGGATCTGGGAATACAAAGGGTTGGAGTATTTGATCCGAGCCGAACCCTTAATCAGTGCTCGGCTGCCGGACGTGCGTATTCTTATCGCCGGTGAAGGGGAGGACTTCTCCCGCTACACCCGAATGATGGTCCATCCGGACCGCTTTGTCGTTCATAACGAGTACATCTCCGAAGAGCGCGCTGCCGAATACTTCCGGCGCGCCAGCGTTGTTGTTCTGCCGTACATCGAGGCTTCCCAGAGTGGCGTGATCCCCATTGCCTATTCTGCGGGAAAACCAGTCGTGGCTACGACCGTAGGTGGGCTCCCCGAAATGGTCGATGACGGCTCCACCGGCTACCTGGTCGCTCCCCGGGACGCTACTCAGCTGGCGGACGCTCTTACTCGCCTACTGCTCGACAAGCCCCTTCGCCGCCAGATGGGCACGAACGGGAAACGAAAGATTGAGGTGGAATGCTCTCCGTCCGTGATCGCTGAAAAGACGATGGGTGTCTATCGCCGCGCCGTCGAGCGAATTGCTAAAGCTTCAAAACGCGTGCCGGTCAGAGTCACTGCGGATGCAAAGCAAGACAAGCCTCCAAGTAATCCGAATGAAAAGGTCTACTTACGGGAGTTTCCATAAATACGAAGGAAGAATTCGTAACCCTAGTGGGGCTCAGTAATTTCACCCCTTTCGATAGGGTATTCACTTGATTGCACGAGTGACTTCTCTCTGCTATTGACTACCATGAGGGCTGAGACTTCGGCGCTGCCGATGCCAAGCTCTCTGTTCCAGCCCAAAAGACTCCTTCAAGGTTGGTGAAAACCTCATGGACAGCGCGAAAATCGAGGACGCTCCTGGGAAGTAGCCGCCGGTCTTCGAATTCGCCGCTGACGCAACTGCCATGTTTTTTGATTCTACAGCGTACGTCGTCTTCTTGAGTTTTGTCACGCTGCTGTACTGGCGCCTGCCCTTTCGCAAGCAGAACTATCTGCTGCTTGCGGCCAGTTACTTTTTCTATGGTTGGTGGGACTGGCGATTCCTGCTTTTGATGGCGGGCTCGACGCTGGTGGATTTCATCGTGGCCCGCAAGATTGCTTCGGCCTCCAACGAGCGAACCCGCCGGTCCTTGCTGTTTTTCTCTATCATTCTGAACTTCGCCTTCCTTGGCATATTCAAATATTTTAATTTCTTCCTGGATTCAACGGTTCATCTCGCCGCTCTGCTGGGACTGAAGCAGATTCCCGTCAGCCTGTGGCGCATTCTTTTGCCGCCGGGAATCTCTTTCTACACGTTCCAGGAAGTCGCATACATTGTGGACGTATATCATCGGAAAGTAGAAGCCGCTGAATCGTTCGTGGACTATGCGCTCTTCATCAGCCTTTTCCCTCATCTGATTGCAGGACCGATCCAACGGCCATCGCATCTGCTTCCGCAAGTACAGAAGCCCCGTTCGTGGGATCCCTCCAAGGCTTTCGACGGCTTGATCCTGATTCTGGAAGGGCTTTTCCGAAAAGTGGTCATCGCTGACAACTGCGCTCTCATTGCAAATGCCGTCTATTCTGGCAATTTCGGCGGGCCCAACACAATGACCGTGCTGCTCGGAGCATATGCCTTCGCTTGGCAGATTTATGGTGACTTTAGCGGTTACAGCTGTATTGCTCGCGGCAGTGCGCAGCTTCTTGGCTTCCACTTTATGGTCAACTTCCGCCAGCCTTATCTCGCAGAAAGCCTGCAGGATTTCTGGCGCAGATGGCACATTAGTTTAAGTACCTGGCTGCGTGACTATCTCTACATCCCGCTCGGTGGCAGCCATCTAGGAAAGGTCCGGACCTATATCAACCTGATGCTCACCATGCTGCTTGGAGGTCTGTGGCACGGAGCCAACTGGACTTTTATCATCTGGGGCGGAAGCCACGGTGCGGGGCTTGCCATCGAGCGTTTGCTGATGGGCGCCCGTGAGGTGGTTGGATCCTCCGCCAACTTCATCGCACGCTGGGGCCGCAGAGTTATCATCTTCAATCTCGTTTGTCTGGCCTGGATCTTCTTTCGGGTTCCTTCTCTTTCGGGCGCGTGGGAACAGGTCGCAGGCCTTGCGACTTGGCAGTGGAAGCCTGAATACCTTATTGCCATTGAGTTTTTCGCGGTCTATGCCGCGATCCTCTTCCTGCTGGACTTGCAGATCGAAGCCTCCAACGGGGAACATGTGTTTGCGTCGCGCCCCTATGCATGGCGTATCGTCACCGCAGTCGCGTTCTGCGTGCTGATTACACTTTTCGGAGCAAATCAAGAAAATGCCTTTATCTATTTCCGATTCTGAACGGAGGAACGCTGCCCGGGCGATTGCGGTCCTGCTTACCTTGCTAGCCGCCTATTTCGGTGTACTCGAGATTGTGACCCGCATTGGTTTCCCGCGCATCAATCATGTCTGGCGCACCATCCAAGCAGACCATCGTACGGCTGTCTCACTTCGGCCAGCCCTCGCGCATGAATCAGCCACCATGCTGATTGTCGGTAACTCCTACTTGGAGCTCGGCGTAAACCGCGACAATCTGCAACAGGAGATATCACCCGCATACTCTGTGGCCTACCTGCCAATCCAGGGCACGAGCTATTTGGATTGGTACTTCGGATTGCGCCGGCTCTTTGCCGAAGGTTCTCGTCCCGCCATCGTTGGAGTATGCCTCTCCACGCGAGACCTGATTTCGGATGCGACGTCTGGCGAACCCTTCGCCCATAGCCTCATGCTCGAACACGATATCCTCAAAGTCAGGGTAGCAGGCCGCTTGGACAACACCACGACGAGTGACTATTTTTTTGCCAATTTCAGCAGTTGGTTAGGACATCGCGGAGAGATTCACAACTGGCTTCTGCGAAAAACCGTGCCCAATGTAACGGATTTAGCGTCCTCTTTTCGGCCAAGAAACTTGCCCCTCCCGCCCGGTGACCTTGTCGTAGCAAAGGCGCTGCCACGCCTGCGCTTACTTAACCAGTTGTGTGGGGAAAATGGAGCACGCTTCTTCTTACTCATTCCTCCATCGCTCGATGTGCAAGACGCTTCCAATGCTCTTCAAGAGGCGGCTGGCAGAGAGGGTATGCTCGTTGTGCTGCCGTACCAACATGCCGAATTACCGGAGAGCGCGTTCCTGGATGGATCGCATCTAAATCCCAGAGGCGCTGCTCTTTTTACCGAGCGCTTGGGGCCGACGCTACTTCATTCGCTTTATCGAAACTAGAAGCCGTTGTACAACCCTCTGATGTGTATTGGAGACATCAGGTCAGTTAGGTTGTGCAACAGCTTCCAGTCTAAGAACTGCCTAACGTCAAAGGAGAAAATACTTATGAAAGGAAATCGCTTTTTATGTTCCACTCTGTGCTTGTTCTCGTGCGCCGTTTCGCCCACCCTGCGCGCCCCAAAACTCTGGCTTCGTGTATCTCGTGAATTTCGGCAACGCTCAGCAACCCGGCAGCATCTTGGGCTATGCAATTAGCGATAACACTGGCGCGCTAACCGCCGTTCCTGGCTCGCCTTTTCAGATTCAACTTGGTGGTCGCTTGCTCAAGCCAGCTCTGGCTCTTTTGCACCAGTTCCGTGTTCGCCCTTCTATACCGAGGCGATCGAGCCGGGGGCCAGTTGGCTAACCGTGGACCCTCGGGAAAGTTCCTTTACACCATGAACTCCTATTACGGAGAAATATTTGTATACTCCATTGACCAGAATACGGGGGCACTCACACTCCCTTCATCATTCCAAACGATCCTTCTGCGGCAAACAAGATCGGGCCCAGCCTCACTTGGGCGGCCGCGCACCCCAGCGGCGTACAGGACTCACGGAGAGAGCGGTCCCTTGACGCAGGTCCTCGGCTCGCCCTTCCCGGCAGGGGCTAACGCTGCTCGAACACTGGTTGTAGCGGCGCCACAGAATAAGGACTGATGCACCAGAACGTGCTGGAGGGAGGCGACCGGTTTGCATCACTTCATGCAACCACTCGTCGACACTCCCTCCCGCACGGGATTGAGAACCACTGGGCCGTGGCCAGGAAAACTGCCTGGCGCCGCCGCCGTTTCGCGGTCGGCGCCTTGTTCTATACACGTCCTTGCTTGGCCCTTAACTTTTCCTCAGGGCTATCAACTTAGTGTTGGTAAGCTCCGAGGTCCGAACCACCGCCTTGCGGGCGCGCTTTGCCGTTGATGTCCGTGTAGATGTACTTTTTCAGGTCCGCGATGATCGTCGCCGGCACGCCAGACAGGGTGCTGGGATCGATGCCTCTTCCAAGCGCCGGGCTGAGGAGCGGTACCAGCGTCAGTCCATTACCGAGCAGAGAAGGCGCGAGCGCGGTTGCGTATTGGCCCAGCGCATTCGGATCAAAGACTGGCGGAAGGAGGAAGAGCGGATCGGCCTGGATGAACTGTGAAGGATCGGAATAGCTAAAGTTGTTCGGACTACCGAAATAGAGGTCCGCATAGTATTGGATATTGGAGTTGGAGCCCTCTTGGTCGTAAGAGGGGTTGTTGGAGTGCCAGGCCACGGTGATGTTGTTGATGAAATAGCCGTTGCTGGAACCCTGCGATGTAAAAGCGCCGGCGTTGCCGAGGGATGGATCTAGGTTATTTTTGTAGCAGGTGTTATTCACAATCCAGAAACTGACGTGGTTCAAGGATTGAATGCAGCGGCCGCCGTTGCCATAAACAACATTGTTGATGATCAGCGCCGGAGGAGTGTTCCCACCGAGATCCAGGATAATCCCGTTTCCATCGGTGTGATTGCTGGAGCCGTCGAACTCACCGACCACGATGTTGTTGGAGATGATGTTGTGGAAGCCGCTGTAGTTATCGAACCATTGGTCGTTGTTGTAAGAGATTCCGCTGGTCCAGCCGTAGAGATAGCCGTTGTGGTTGATGAGGTTGTGGTCGCTGGTCAGATAGTCGCAATTGATGGCGCCGACGCCGGAGCCGCCGGTGTTGTTGAGGATGTTGCCGATGAAGCGCAGGTGATGACCGCCCTGGCAGAAGAAGCCGTCGAGGGCGTTGTTCTGGCCATCCAGATTCAAACCACGGAATTCCAGATAGGCAGTGCCGGAAGGGAAGCTACCGCCGCCGAATTTGAACATGGGCTGAGCGATGGCTCCAGCCGTCCAGACGAGATTAACGGGGCCGTTGCCGTAGTTTTTGTAGACGATCCAGGAGGAAGGCGAGCCGCTGGTGGGAGCAAAGAAGGTGGAGCTCAGGTTATAGGTGCCGGCGAGGAGGCAAACGACGGAACCGGGCTGCGTGACGGCGGCCGCGCCGGTGAAGGTTTTGGGGGAAGAGGCACTGGTGCCGGAATTGGCGTTGTTGCCGGAAGGGGAAGCGAAGAGGGTGCAGTCGGCGGCGGTGGAACCGTTGTTGACGGTCACCGACACGGCGGAACTGGTAGCGGAAACACCAGCAGCATCGGTGGTTTTAGCGGAAAGGGAATGGGCACCGTTGGAAAGAGAAGCGGTATTGAGGCTGAAGGTCCAATTGTTGGTGCCGGAGGCGCTCGAATAGCTGCCGCCGTCGAGGGCGACCTGCACGGAGCTGATACTGACGGTGTCGGAAGCGGTGCCGGAAACGCTGATGGTGCCGGAGACGGTAGCGCCGCTGGCGGGCGAGGTGATAGCCACGGTGGGCACAGGTGAAGCGACGTTGATGGTGAAGTTGGCGGAGGCGGAAAGGCCTGCGCCATCCTTGACCTGTACGGTGAAGGGGAAGGAGCCGGCGAGTGAGGGAGTGCCGGAGATGGAGCCGCTGGCATTCAGCGTGAGTCCGCTTGGCAGTGTGCCGCTTAGGAGGCTCCAAGTATAAGGTGTTGAGCCGCCGGTGGCGGAGAGCGTTGCGTTATAGCTGCCGGCCACGAATCCTCCAGAAAGCTGCGAGGTCGTAATTTGCAGCGTCGTTGCTGCATTCACGGTGAGCGTGGCAGCGCTGCTCGTCGCGCTTCCGGATGCGTTGCTCACGACGACAGAGAACTGCGTTCCACTGTCAGAGCTCATCGTGACAGGGGTAGTGTAACTGGACGAATTCGCGCCACTGACGGCGGCGCTATTTTTCTTCCATTGATAGGTCAGAGGAGCAGTGCCCGTAGCCGCCACGGAGAAAGCAGCTGTCTGGCCCGCCGTGATCGTCTGGCTTGCTGGCTGCGTGGTGATCGATGGCGCCACCGAAGCCGCACTAACTGTCAGCATAGCTGCGCTGCTCGTTGCGTTTCCGGCTGCGTTACTCACGACGACAGAGAACTGCGCGCCACTGTCGGAACTCGTCGTGGCTGGCGTGGTGTAACTGGAAGAGGTTGCGCCAGCAATGGCGGCGCTATTTTTCTGCCATTGATAGGTCAAAGGAGCAGTGCCCGTAGCTGCCACGGTGAACATAGCCGTCTGGCCCGCCGTGACCGTCTGGCTTGCTGGCTGCGTGGTGATCGATGGCGCCACCGAAGCCGCACTAACTGTAAGTGCAGCAACGCTGCTGGTAACACTTCCGACTGAGTTGCTGAGCACGACCGTGAACTGCGCGCCGTTGTCGGCTGATGTAGTGGCAGAGGTGGTGTAGCTGGACGACATCATACCAGCGATCGCAACGCCGTTCTTTCTCCACTGGTAGCTCAACGGAGCACTGCCTGTGGCCACCACGGTAAAGGTGGCCGTCTGGCCCACCGTTACGGTCTGGCCTGCAGGTTGTGCCGTGATGGATGGCGCCCCCTGAACAGAGCTGGTGCTGCCCGAAACCACTCCAGAGCATCCCGAATTCACAATTGCGAGTGGTATTGCCAATAAAACCAGGGCCCAACGATTCATCGTGCGTCTCTTTCCCGAAATCTTCTCCGGCGCGGCTAGTCGGTTCCGAATTGCAACACTCAGCCGAGATTGCTTGTACTAGCCAGCCGGTCCGGATCGGACACAGTCGGGCTGCACGAGAGACGTTAGACGGGATGACGTTGGGCCCACAACTGCTCGCAGGGCCAGAAAGAGGGCGGTGCGGTTTCCGCCCAAGAGGGATGTCGGACTAGGTCCTACACTGATCGGAGGTACAGCGATTCGCTTGTAAATATATGATATAAATGGAGTTAAGTAGTATTAAGGAGGCTAGGGAGGAGGGCAGAGGAAGTACAGGTACTACTGTACCCCTTGGCGGGTTACTTGTTTAGCAGAAGGAGAAACCCTATCGACAGAAAGTTTGGCTTCGCCGCAGACTTGCTTGCCGCGCAAACTGAATATTTTGCGAACTCAAACGCACATTGGCTGCACCCTAAACTCGTCAGCAAAGCATAATGGTGCCTTAAGCACTAACACTTGCTTCGGAAACTTTAGGAATCTGCGCGGGCACGAACTGCGCCATCACGGTTTCCACCGGTTGGCCGAAGCTGTGGTATTCAAAGCCGCGTTCCATCATTGCCTTGGGCTCAAGCAGGTTGCGGCCGTCGAGCACTAGCGGCCGGGCCATCAAGCCATGGATACGCTCCCAGTCGAGCTGACGGAACTCCTCCCACTCGGTGAGGATCAGCAGCGCGTCGGCGTCGCGGGCGACTTCATAGGGTTCGCGGCAGCACTGAATCTGCGGAAGAATTACAGAAGTTCTATCCATCGCCTCCCGGTCGTACGCGCGCACTTGTGCGCCCTCCGCTAACAATCGGCGGATCACTTCCAGCGACGGCGCAAAGCGGATGTCGTCGGTGTTTGCTTTGAACGCCAAACCCAGCACCCCCACTTGCTTGTCCTTTAGGACCCAAAGCGCCTGCCGAATTTTCTCAAGAAAGATGTCGATGCGGCGCTTGTTCACGCGCTCAGCCTCCTTGAGCATGCTGAAGTCCACACCGGTGCGCTCCGCCAAGCGGATAAACGCTTGGACATCTTTGGGCAAGCAGAAGCCACCGAAACCGAGCCCCGCACCCAGGAACCGCGGCCCGATGCGCGAATCCAGCCCCATCGCGCGAGTCACTTCTTTGATGTCGGCGCCCACCTTCTCGCACAGATCGGCAATCACATTGGCGTAGGAAATCTTCAACGCTAAGAAAGAGTTTGACGCATGTTTGATCAGCTCGGCGCTATTGATCGTGGTGACGAGCAGTTCCGGCGAGTGAGTTGGGGGACACCCGCCCAAGTGCATCGGACAATGGAAGCGCCCTTCCAGGATAGGATGGTAGATCTCTCGCAACTGCCTTTCCGTGGCCTCCTCATCCACACCAATCACGATCCGGTCTGGGTGCAGAAAATCCTCAACGGCTGTGCCTTCCCGCAGGAATTCCGGGTTGGAGGCCACACGGAACTCCGCACCGCCGTTCCGGCGGTAGTGTCCGAGCTGGCGCTTCAGTTGCTGGCCCGTTTGCGCCGGCACTGTGCTCTTCTCCACCACCAACATTGGCGTGCGCGCTTCGGTGGCGATCAGCCGCGCTACGTTGTCAATCGCAGACAGGTCGGCGTCGCCAGTTTCCAGTGGTGGCGTGCCCACACAAATGAAAATGGCTTCGGCCGTCCGCACCGCCTCTCCCGCATCACTGCTGAAAGAAAGCCTGTTGGCCCGACAATTCGCCGCCAGCATGCCATCCAAATAGGGCTCGTAAATAGGCACCACGCCGGCCTTCAGGGAGGCGATGCGTTGCGGGTCGTTATCTGTGCAAACCACATGGTGGCCGAGCTCTGCCAGGCATGTTCCCGTCACCAAACCCACATACCCGCAACCAATCACAGAAATTCGCACGTTCGGCCTCCTAAATTGCAGCCCATCCAATAGCGCTCTCTACGGCGCACTATCTACCCGCGGAACCGCTCCAGCCAACATCCTGCGTAGAGAGCAAGTCTCTTGTACCAACAATGGTATGCAAAGTAATCGAGGTCCGCAGTGCACTCAATCGGTTACATACCGGAGCGGGGACAAGGGAAATGCGCAAAAAGGGCTAGGGTAGACACCCCTATGTTTCAAAACTTTATCCCACTACCACATTGCAGGTTTCACCGCCTGGCGGAGCCCTAATGGGTCGGCCAGCAATAGCCACTGGCCTCTGGATACTGCACGGTGAAGGTGCTCTGCTGGATGACCGGCAGCCGAGCGCATCCAGAAGTTTCTCGCATTTTCGCATCCCGCGGCCCGACGAAACGGGCGCCAGTTGTCAGTTTACCTGGCCGCCCCGCCCTTACCCACGCCCTTGCCCATCTTGACTCGACAGCACGGCTCCTATATCGTTATGGGCGAAGTCAAAGCGGAACTCGGAAATTTCAGTTTTCTCCTGTCCCCGCGCTATTAAACGGAGAGTTGATGTCCAGCCGAACTCTTTACGTAGATGGGGAATACCTTGCCAAGAATCCAGCCTGGCACGCTGAGGAGTCGGCTTGGAAGGCCCGCCAGGTTCGTCACATGCTTCGGAAGAATGGAGTTTCCCCTAAGACTGTCTGCGACGTAGGCTGCGGCGTTGGAGAAGTAATCAATCAGCTTCAAGAAAATCTAGACAGGGAATGCGTCTTCTGGGGCTACGACATCTCCCCACAAGCTATCGATCTGGCCAAGACTCGATCCAGCGGGAGGATCCACTTCGAGCTTGCCGATTTCGGGCAGGAGACGGATAAATTCTTTGATTTAATCCTAGTCTTGGATGTAATCGAGCATCTCCAGGATTATTTCAGTTTCTTGCAGAGACTGAAGGCGAGGGGCCGCCACAAGATATTTCACATCCCTCTGGACCTTTCTGTGCAAACGGTATTCCGCAAGAATGGGCTCGTCAAACGGAGAGAGATGTATGCGCACCTTCACTATTTCAGCAAAGAGACGGCATTGCGGACTCTAGAAGATGCCGGCTATGAAGTGTTGGATTACTTCTACACCCCGCGTTCGGTCGAGCTTGGTTCGGCGCCAGGCCAGCTGCTTCTGAAACTCCCGAGGAAACTGTTGTCCACCATCCACAAAGATCTCGCTGCCCGGCTGCTGGGTGGCTTCAGCCTTTTGGTTCTTGCTCGATGAGTCTGGAATTCCCGCCGTGCCCTTGGCCGGCGTCGGGAAAAAGCCGCGGTCTCTCGAATGGGCCAGGATGAATTCCGCCGGGAGACGGCCCGGCCAAACTCCCCCCTTCGCAGTTGATCGCTTCCTCTACTCAACACCCCACACTCACGGACAACGGCCGCCCGAACAGATCGCGGCATCATCGATGTAGATCGTAGCTGTGCTTGGATTCAAACTCTTGGAGTAGTTGTTCACACTCCACTGGCAGTCCCCGTCCGCATAGCGCGTCTGAACATTTGGCACATCGAAGATCTGCGCGCCGCCCTGCCAGAAGGTGACGTGCCCGGTGTTGTCCCCGGCGCATTTGTAGAAGGCTTCCACGCGGAACCATTGGCCATCCGGAATGTTTTTGATCGCCTGCTGGTAGGAGGTTTTCGTATTTTGGTTGTACAGGTAGAAGTACATGGACCCGTCCGGACGATTGCCCACATTGAGGGCGAAGAACAGATCGCTGGCGCCGCCGCGTTTCGATTTCCATTGGAAGACGTTCCACCACGGTGGATTGCCGTTTGGAATGTACCGTCGCGGGAAGTAGTACCAGACGCTGTAATGGAGCTCGGACTGACTTTCGGGCTCAAGCCAGCGAAACAATCGGACACCGCTGGTAGAGATTTCGGCGGGATTCAATGTATTGATATATAGTTTCGCCGAATGGATGCCGCTGTGGGCGGGGGAAGCAACATCCACAGTCGCCGTTGCGGTTCCGCTGTCAAAAACACCGCCGCCAGTGGTGGGCCCGCCCGGGACGTCGGGACGACTCCATTGTGAGAGATCACCTGTTTCCATGTCCGCCGACCAGAGTACGGAACCGGATGGCGTCACGGCCGCGCTGGAAGCCGCGCTGCTGACAAGCTTCCACCTTCTCAAGCCGAAAAACTTTGCAGCAGGCTCCTTGCCAGCCTTGCTGACGAGACCGGCGGCTATTGTTACGATTACGGAAGCGAACAAGGCCATCCTGAATCGGCGCACCTAGAATCTCCTGTTGACAATGCTGGGATGAAAGCATGAGGCGCGAGGCACAGTAGTGGCGATGCAAACCTCGGCTTTTCGAAGTTGCCGCCCCCCAGAAACGCGGACTTTTCCCGCCTCCGGTACTTCAATCCGCTGCACTGCTAGAGGTTCCCGCCGGCCAGCGGACTTCCGCTCCTTGGAAATGCAATCCGATGCCAAAGCGTCCGTCGCGCAGCCGTTGACAATAGACAACCCGAGCCTGTACGCGCAGATCCCCCGTCGCGGAACTGACCATCAGCGCTTCATCCGGGTTCATCTGCCTCTGGGCAACGACGCGCAGGCCACCAGCACAGACATTCTCAGTGATCGTACGCTCCGTAGCCGAAGGTTCCCGGAAGCGGGAAATCTGCACCGGCACAGCCAGTGGGGTTCGTCTTTCACGTCGTCCGGACCGCGAAGCCATGCTGTAAGTGCCCTCCCTTGCAAAACTGTTCTTGTTTGCACCGGCCTGACGATGCAAATTCTTTGGTGAACTGCGTTTTCTCTCGCCTGGGCATCCTGCCAACGATGCGATGTCGCGACTCGGATGAACTAACGGCAAAAAGCTTGCCGTCCCCTGGCGCTTACCCTAATGCTCGGTTTCCCATAACGCAATCGGTGATGCTCGACCTGCCTGCTTATAATCCAGCTCTTTAATCCGCCCTTGTCACAAGGGCGGGCTTCGACCGGAGCCGTTTTTCTTCATACATGGCCTCGTCCGCCCGGATCATCAATTGCTCGATCGATGCCGGGCTGCGCGGGCTTGTGGGGTCGAAGCGCGCCGCTCCCAAACTGATCGATAGCGTGCAACGTGAGTATCTCGCATTGAGTTCCTTCAAGTTCCGATCGAGACGAGCGCGGATGGTGGACTCGCTGTGACCGGAGACCTCCAATGCGAGTACGGCAAATTCGTCACCGCCGAATCGCGCAATGACGTCCGAATCCCGAAACGTCTTTTCAAGAACCTGCGCGGCGTGAACCAGCGCCAGATCGCCTTCCTTGTGGCCAAACTTGTCATTGATCTGCTTCAGCCCATCCACGTCGGCAAAGAACACCAAGATCGCGCGACCGGACCGGCGCCCGAGTTTCAATTGCCGTTCCGCAAGGGCCAGGAATCCGCGGCGGTTGTATACGCCGGTCAGTTCGTCGCTGAGCGCAAGGCTGCCCAGTTCTGCTTGCAGCATGTATTGCTTCACGGCGCACTGAATCGCGCGCATCAGGAGTTTATTGGTCGAGCCATTCTGCGTGCTGCCGAGTTGCCCGGCAGCCGACTTCGTGCGCACGTCTTGCAATAGCCTGGCAAGTTCTCCGTTGGCCTTCGCGAACACTGCTTGGAGGATTTGTTCCACGGCTTCTTTTCCCTGCGGAAGATCCAAGGCAGGAATGTCGAAGCCAAAATGTGAGTGGGGATCCATCCCTAAACTCAGGTTTGTGGCGCCGATGGATTGAGCCACGGATGCCGTCAAATCCTGGCGATTGCGAATGCCCTTATCTAACTTGTAGGAAGGCATTGGCATTTTTGTCCACGCTCCGTTTCCTTGCGCTGCCCTAGTGCGATTCCAGCGGGCCCTTGCGAATTCTCTGGCCTGAATGCAATCGGTGCACGCCCTCTCCTGAGCTCCGCCAGCAGCATCCGTTCATCGCCCAAGAACAATAAACGGCGCGCAAAACTCTCAAGTTCGGCCAGGTTCCCTGGAAAGCCCCGCATCCACAGAGTTCTCAAAAGTGCCGAGGAAACTGGCAGTGGGGCGCGTCTATGTTTCATGGCGAGAAGCGCGATGGCTTCCCCAAGCATCTGGGCCATGGTCCTCCTCAATTCGAGCGGAACGATGTTTGCCTCTTGTGCCACCGCCGGTTTATCCTTTTCCCCCCTGCCAAAGGGTAACGATCGAAACAGCTTGCAATCCTTGAGGTACGGCCGCCGCCGTGTTATGGCCGGTTGGAGGTTCGGGGGTTGCCTTGTATGAGGTGGGTGCCCTACGCACGGTGGCGGCCCTCCCTTTCTTCCTGCAGCATAGCCGCTTGCCGGGATGTTACAATCCGGTGAATCACCCCTTTGGAATAGGTAGAATGCCTGAAAGAGGGCTACTGAGAAGCCCGCTTGTAGAGGGTGCCTTGTGCCTTGAAGCACCATCGCCGTTCTTGCCAGATCGCTTCGCCCCCTTTACCGTTCAAGTCCTCGGCCAAAGCCGCCACTAAGAGGTAGAGCTGCGGTGAAATCCCCGTGCTGAGCGTCATCACAGATGTTCCCGCGTGCCAACCACAGTTCGTTCAAGTTCTCCTGCGAAGGCCCCGAAGCTAATCGGAGCCTTTGCGAATACCTTTGCGAATAAAAGACGCTTTACTGTCTGGAGTAGGACTGCAGCTGTTTATTATTGAAGTTGCTTGAGAGGATTGACCGATGCCGCGCTGAGTCATCTCCCACTTGTGAATGCGGTATTCACCGGGTTGTGAAGGTGTCTCCCCTTTGTTATTCAAAACAGGCAACGTAGATTCTCCGGGGTGCTTGAGACATTGTGCGGCTACTCTTAGGGGAATTCTGACGGGAGGAGAGAATAAAGATGTCTGCCAACCGACCCCAGGAATGCAACTCCAAAATTCGCAATCGCAGGGAACGGCAGTGCTGGTTGTGGTCAGTTCAGTGCTTGGAGCTGCTCTTGCTAGCGGCGCTGGGATGCGTCTCGGCGGCGGCCCAGTCCGTCGCGTATGTGCCCACGCACAAATCGAATAGTGTTGCGGTGGTTAACACCGCGACCAATTCTGTGATAGACATAATCCCGGTGGGGATTCAGCCCCTTAGCGGGGCCATGTCGCCGAATGGCCAAGAGGTCTATGTAACCAATTCCGGTTGGATATTCGGATCCAACTCCGTTTCGGTGATCAACGCTCTTACGAACACCGTCGTGGCCACCATCCCTGTTGGGAATTTCCCCATCGGCGTGGCCTTCACGCCGAACGGCGCCTTCGCCTATGTGGTGAATAGCAATGCCAACAGCGTCTCGGTGATCGACACCGCCACCAGGACCGTCGTGTCTACGATCAATGTCGGAGCTAGCCCTTGGGGCGTAGCCTTCACCCCGAATGGGGCCTTCGCCTATTTGACGAATCAGTCCGCGAACAACGTCTCGGTGATCGACACCGCCACCAAGAGCGTGGTGGCCACGGTCCCAGTGGGAAACAATCCCGTCGGCTTGGCCATCACTCCGGACGGGGCCTTCGCTTATATAGCGAATTATTTGTCCAATAGCGTCTCGGTGATCAGCACCGCCACCAACACCGTTGTGAATACGATTGCGGTGGGTGCTACACCCATTACCGTCGCCATCACTCCGAACGGCGCCTCCGCTTATGTGCCGAATGACGGCTCCAACAACGTCTCGGTGATCAACACGGCCAGCAACACGGTGACGGCCACGATCGCCGTGCAAGCCAACCCTCGCGGCGTCGCCATCACCCCAGACGGCGCCTTTGCCTACGTCTCGAATAGAATCGCTAACACCGTTTCGGTGGTCAACACGGCTACCAACAGCGTGGTCGCAACAGTAATGGGAGTGGCCCTTTTCCCTGAGGCGGTGATCATCCGGTGATCATCCCGGCTCGATGACTTGGAGCTTCGGCCTGCCAGATTGCTGTTGCCTATTCTCACCCGGAGTCTTCTCAGCGGATGCTTTCTGAACTGTCGCTCGCCCCCGACCCGCCTGAGCGTCGGGGGTACTGGTCCGTGGAGGCATTGCCGCGCAGCCGGTGCCACAAAATGCCTCAGGCCTCTCCGTCGTCAAAATGTTTGATTCGCCGCATGGGATCGACAGGGTGACAGGAGATTCAAACAAGCCCACCAAGAGCAACTCAGGTATTCCCGCAGATTTCTTAGGGTGTTTACCTGCTTCCCCGAGGCCGGAAGCTCTACCTAATATTCCGCCATGCCGGGGCGTGCATCACAGACGGGGGAAGAATCACCCGAGAGCGGGATCTACTCCATCACACATCACAATCACCAACTCCCCAACGTAGTGATCCAGCTCAAGAGCGAGACATTTCCACCGTGCACGGAGTGCTTACCTCCGGTTTCTTTTGAGTCGGTGGGTGCAACCCCTTACGCCTCCGGGCGTCCTGCTATCAGTTCTACACACTCTAATGTGCTCGATTGCCGGGCGAGCCCGATGAATGCAGTGAGTTTACACATCTGGAAATCGGCATGAGCAAAGAAGCTTGGCGCGAACTCTGCCGAAAAGCAGGCTCCGTAGAACCCATCATAAACCTTCCTTTGGAGAAAAATTCTTATGGAGGTCAGCTAATGCGACTCGTTCGATCTGCAGGATGGATTGTCCCTGTCAGTTTGCTTTCGGTCTTTGCCCTAACGGTGCTGTTTCATAACATGCCTGCAGTCTCCGCTCAGACCGGACCGCCCCCCAGCAGCTCGATTAGTAGCAGCTCGGGCCCGGTGTCGTGGGATTTCGCTGCCGTCGGGGGCGGTACCGTGACCAACGTGGGCATACAGGACATCTGCCCACCGGGCATGTGTGACGACCATGACCTCACCGTCGTGCTCCCTGCGCCGGCGGCAACTTTCTACCAGACGATGACAGCCAAGCTCACCATTACGTACACTTGGACGAGCACGGTGCCTACCGACCTGGACGTGTTTGCTATCAGCCCCAGCGGGGCCGACCACGGTCCGGGTTCGCCAGATGACACCTCGACTGGACCTGGTATAGAAATCCTGACTGTCACCGATCCCGTCGACGGAGTCTGGCACATCCGTTCGGTCGCCGCACTGGCACCGGTGCCGACAACCGCTCACTCGGTCGTGACACTCACCACCGCCGCGCGGCCCACTGCGCCGCCACCACCGCCGCCCGCTCCTGGCGCACCAACGCTCGTTAACTATCCTGCGCCTGAGGACTGCACAGCGCCTAACACGCCACCAGGCTGCATCCAGCCCTCGTTGGGGTCAACCACTGCCGCGGAGCATGCCGCGGGTGAGCCGTCAATCGGCGTTGACTGGAGTACGGGCAAGACCTTCATCGAGGCCGGGAACCACACGCTGCGGGTGACCTTCAATGATTCCGTTACTCCTGCCACGGCGTTCTGGGAGGACCAGCGGTCGCTCTTCGCGCGTGTCAGCTTCGATCCCATCCTCTTCACCGATGACGGACACTTCGGCGGCACGAATCGCACGTTCTCGTCACAACTCAATCTTGTTACCAGCGAGCTATCCTTCACCGATGACGACGGTAACAACTGGCTGCTGACGCAGGGTTCCGGCCAGCCAGCAGGCGTTGACCATCAGACGGTCGGAGGTGGCCCCTACGCCGTGCCTGCGCCTGCCGTGCACACATATCCGCACGCCATCTACTACTGCTCGCAAGACATCGTGACGGCCTTCTGCTCGCGGAGCGATGACGGCGGCCTCACCTTCGGACCCGGCCTTCCCATCTATGTCTTCACCAGCGTTAGCGGTGTTGACCGCCCGGTCGCTCCCGGAACCTGCGGCGGTTTGCACGGGCACGTTCGCGTTTCGCCGGACGGTACTGCCTATGTTCCCAACGAGAAATGCATGGACGCGACCGGCGTCAGCAGGCCAGGAGTAGCCGTTTCGACCGACAACGGTTTGCACTGGGTCGTGCGGACTGTGCCCGACGCCCAGAGCATCAGCCCCGGCAGCGACCCGTCCGTTGCGGCAGGCGCAAACAACACCATCTACCTCGGCTACGTCAACGTGGATGGGCACGCGAAGATCGCCGTGTCCCAAGACCGCGGCTTGCACTGGTCGAAGTCCAAGGACGCGGGCACTCCGTTCGGAACTCAAAACGCGGAGTTCGCCGAGGTGATCGCGGGCGACGACAACCGTGCTGCTTTTGCGTATCTGGGCACCCCGACCGCAGGCGATACCCAGTCCGCCGACTTCTCTGGCATCTGGCACCTCTATGTAGCATTTACGTACAACACGGGCCGCACTTGGACCACCGTTGACGCGACACCCTCCGATCCGGTTCAGCGCGGGTGCATCTGGAATCAGGGCGGCAGCAACCCCTGCCGCAACCTGCTCGACTTCAACGACATCACGGTGGACAAATTTGGACGCGTGCTTGTGGGCTACGCTGATGGCTGCACCGGCTCGTGCGTGAACGATCCTTCACAGAACGCCTCCGCCGGCCCTGCCACTGCGCAGGATGCGCTTGCCACCATTGCGCGTCAGGTGGGCGGCCGTGGCGTTTTTGCCGCTCTGGACAGCACGCAATGCGGCACCAGGACCGGCAACATCGTAGGTGGTGGCAACCTGTGCTACGGTGATCCCGCGAGTGGTGTCAGCGGCGGTCCGGATTGCAATACACACTAATGAGCCACAAGCCTCTGCTGCGTTTCTTGTTTTGCGGATTGCTCTTCTCTCCAGCTTCGCTGATCGCCAACCAGGCGCCCGGCGGCCCGCCGCAGAAGACGAAAGCTGGCGAAGTCCCTCCCTCCGCTAAGGAAGAGATTGACGTGTGCCGGCTGCTCACCAGCGCGGAAATCGAAGCTATACAGGGGGAGCCGGTCAGGGAAACGAAGCCCAGCGTGCAGCTGAATGGCGGCATGCGGATGTCGCAATGCCTCTTCCGCACGGCCACGTTTGCGAAATCGGTCACTGTGGCCTTGGTCGCGGCCGCTCCCGGCAAATCCGCTGCGCTCGCGCCGCGCAAATTCTGGCGAACGCAGTTCCATCCGCCCGATCCGAAGGATGAAGACGAGCGGCCTGTTCCCGGCAAAGCTCCGGACAAGGTTGGTCCCGAAGGTGAGGAGCACGCGCCGAAACCGCGCCACCTCGACGGGCTCGGTGAGGAAGCCTATTGGGTGGGTAACGGGATCACGGGAGCGCTTTACGTGCTCCAGGGCGACGTCTTCCTGCGCATCAGCGCCGGAGGGGTTCAGGAAGAATCCGCGCGTATCGAAAAAGCCAAGGTGCTGGCCCGCGATGTAATGAAGCGCCTTTGATCCCACACGCCGCACTCGGCAACTCCATGGATGTAGTTTACCTACAGAGCGAGGCGGCTCTTCGGACTGGGCTCATCGCGCTTGGAATCTGCCGGTCTCATTTCTCGGAAAAGATGTAAATTGGACGACATCACTAAACCGGGGCTCAGGTGCACGGTGGGAGGGAAATGTATTTTGTTGGTTAGGTTGTCCGCCATAACACGAACCGCAATCTGGCCTTGGCGGTGTGGTTGCTGGTAAATCGATGCTGTGATGGTGCCCTTTTGGAAGTAGGGAGACATTTCCGCGAACAGGTCCGTGGTTATCAGCTTTACTTTTCCAGCCACGCCCCGCGCCCCAAGCGCATGGCACACCGGCAAACAATTCACCGTGTTTACGTAGATCCCCGCAAGGCTCGGGACACGGCGTAGGAGGTCGAAAGTTTTTTGGAAACTTTCATCTTCATCTTCGTGCCCTTCAATGACGCTCACGATCTTTCCGCCAGCGCAGTGCCGCGGGAACGCTTCCGAAAAGCCATCGGTTTTCTTACGATGATCCTCGGCAGTGAGCATGCCCGCAACGACCGCAACCTTCGAACCACGCGGAACGAGCTTGCCCATCAGTTCACCGGCCAGGCTGCCATTCAATGACGGCTCCACGCAGACGATGCTGGAACGGCGGCTCTCGGGGGCATCGGTGGATACGCAAACTATACGAATACCTTTCTCTTCCGCGTCGTCAATGAGCGGAGTCAGATCTTTTGGATTTCCTGCGGTGAGAATAATTCCGTCGACGCCGCTTTGTACCAGTTCCTTGAATACCTCGGTATCTCCTTCTCCGAGCGCCTGCACGGGACGGTTCACGAACTGAATCCCCAGTTGTCCGACGCGCCGGGCTTCATCCAGGACTCCGCTCCAAAGCTGGTCGTAGAAATAGTGAATCTCCCGGGGCATGCACACCCCGACTCGAGCGCTCGCTTTGGCAACGGACAAAGCGCGCGCCGCCAGATTCGGGGTGTAGCCGATCTGTCGCGCAACTTGCAGAATCCTTTGGCGCGTGGATTCCTTGATCCCTCCGCGCCCGTGCAAGGCGCGATCCACAGTTCCAATCGAAACCTTCGCCATCTCGGCGATCAAGTGGATTCCGCTTCTCTCTTTAGCCATTTTTGACGCCCCAATTTCCTTGCGTTCGTGGCTCAAAAAATCTGAGTTATTCTCAAATGCATCGTGACGATTTCGCCCCAAAGCATCGTTCATAAAACTTGAACGCGGCCTCGCATTGCCCGCCAAAAGCTAGATTGGGAGTCAATCGCATGGTGCGCTCCTTGAGATTGCCCGAAGCGTGATTGCCACAAGGGCACTTTGTGCCACTACGCTGGCACCCGCAAAAGTGCAAATCGCCAGAAGGGAAAAAACGGTTCGCACGCACCTAGCCAGTCGAGAAAAACGCTTCAGAGCTGCCTCCGGATGAATCATTTCAATCCTTGCAGTCCAAAAAGCGTGTGGTACTATATCACGGGCGTTAACGTACACGTTAGATTCATTTCCTTTCTTTTTCGCTTCGTTTTTTTTGCTTCGAGGACATTTTCATGCTGCGCAGCCTTAGGCTAGTCTCTCGTCCTGCCGTTTTTCTCCTCTTGATGCTGCTCTCAGTTGTCTTGCCAGGTGCGAACGTCTTTGGAGCGTAACGCCCCGGAAATCTATGCAAACCTGCGTTCTCGGAATCGACGCTGGCCCCCGATGAGAGGACAGAAGCTGCGCATCCTGCTCTTGGTAGGTGTGCTCTTCGAAGCCGCGTACGCGTATCCCTTGCATGCCGAATCGAGCCACGATGCTTGGTTGCGGTATGCGCCAGTCGGGGAGACTGCGCGGGGAAAATACGCCTCGCTTCCCGCGGCCGTGGTTGTGCTGGGAGATTCTCCAGTGCTTGGCACCGCGCAAGGAGAACTCATTCGTGGCGTCTGGGGCATGCTTGGAAAGACGCTGCGCGCCGAAAAAGATCTGCCTCGGGAGAGAGCCATTGTTTTGGGTACGTTCGAATCGCTTCAGGCCGTGGTGCCTTCTTTTCACCTTCGTAGTCCCTTGAACGAAGAAGGTTTTTGGCTGACGACCGGAAAAGTACACGGATTCCCCTGTCTTATTGTTACAGCCATGACTGACCATGGCGTTTTGTATGGTGTGTTCGCGCTATTGAGCAAGATCGCTTCGAATGCGGATATCGCATCCTTGGACGAAGTGCAGCAGCCTCATGCCCGGCTACGATGGGTGGACCAGTGGGACAACCTCGATGGCGGAATCGAACGTGGATACGGTGGGCGTTCGATCTTTTTCGAGGATGGCAAGGTCCGCACCGACTTGACGCGCGTCCGCGAGTACGCTCGCTTGCTCGCTTCCATTGGGATCAACGGCTGCTCCATCAATAATGTCAATGCGGATCCTCGCCTTCTTGAAGATGATTTTCTGCCGCAACTCGCTCGCATGGCTGACGCCTTCCGTGCATGGGGTATCCGGATCGCCGTAGCCATTGATTTGAGCAGTCCCAAGGTCATTGGAGGGCTGGATACATTCGATCCGCTGGACCCGCGTCTCATCCAATGGTGGCGCGAGAAAGTGGACGCGATCTACCGGCGGATTCCAGACTTCGGCGGATTTGTTGTCAAGGCGGATTCCGAAGGCCGGCCCGGCCCGTCCGCCTACGGCAGGACGCCCGCGGACGCCGCCAATGTGATTGCCCGCGCGCTCAAACCCCACGGCGGCATCGTTTTCTATCGAGCGTTTGTATACGACCATCACCTCAACTGGCAAGATCCTAAGAGTGACCGCGCGAAAGCTGCCTACGACATTTTCCATCCCCTCGATGGCAAGTTCGACGACAACGTCATCATTCAGATCAAACATGGGCCCATTGACTTTCAGGTCCGCGAACCTGTTTCTCCCCTCTTTGCCGGGTTGCAACGCACCAATGTGGCAATGGAGCTGCAAATCACCCAGGAATACACCGGGCAGCAGCGGCATTTATGTTTTCTCCCATCGATGTGGAAAGAGGTGCTCGATTTCGATATGCACCTGGATCAGGATGGGGCGTTTGTCAAAGACCTTGCTTCCGGCAAGACGTTTCGCCGTCCGGCGGGCGGATTCGTCGGCGTTGCAAACGTCGGCACAGACCTGAGTTGGCTCGGACACCCGCTGGCGATGGCCAATCTGTACGGGTTTGGCCGCCTGGCGTGGAATCCCGATCTTAGTGCGAGAACCATCGCTGAGGAATGGACGCGGCTGACGTTTGGAAACGATCCAGCCCTTGTAAGTACCCTTGCCGGCATTCAAGTCGATTCGTGGAAGGTCTATGAAAGCTACACCGGTCCCCTGGGAGCCCAGACACTGACGGACATTCTTGGAAGTCACTACGGACCCGGAGTGGAATCGTCCGAGCGCAACGGCTGGGGCCAATGGCACCGCGCTGACCGTGACGGCGTCGGCATGGATCGTACCGTGGCCACCGGCACCGGCTATGTGGGACAGTATCCTCCGCCACTAGCCAAGCTGTACGAGTCTTTGGAATCCACGCCGGACGAGTTGCTGCTTTTCTTTCATCACGTGCCCTACACACGCGCGTTGAAGTCCGGCAAGACTGTGATTCAACACATTTACGACTCGCATTACGAAGGCGCGGAACGCGCCGCGCAGTACGTCCATCAATGGGAAGCGCTGAGGGGTCGCATCGATGAGCAGCGCTACTCTGACGTTTTGGCGCGGCTTGAATATCAGGCGGCACACGCAATTGTCTGGCGAGATGCCGTCTGCAACTGGTTCTCTCGGACTTCCGGCATACCCGATGCGCATCACCGTGTGGGAATTTATCCCGATCGCATCGAAGCGGAAGCCATGCAGCTCCAAGGCTACTCGGCCGTGGACGTCGTTCCGCGGGAAAACGCTTCCGGTGGCAAAGCAATCGAATGTCTGCAAGCGCGAGGATGCACGGCTTCTTTTCGTTTTACGCGCGACGCAGGGCGGTACGAGATAGACATTCAGTATTTCGATCAGAACAATGGCGAGTCGAATTTTCGCGTCATGCTGGGGGACCAAGTTGTCGATGAATGGATGGCAAACGACATTCTACGTGCGACGAAAATCGGAGGCGATTCTTCGACGCGGCGGCGCATTCGTGGATTGGCGCTGCGCCCGGGAGACGAGATTCGCATCGTGGGAAGTCCCGACAGGGAAGAGCATGCTGCACTGGACTACGTCGAGATTCGCTTCTCACCGAACTGAGGTCATTCCTTACGAGCGCGGGAGCGGAATTCTTGTGACGGATCGTTCGTTGAACTGGGCACAGCATTCGCGAGGAAGTATCCTAGCTTCACCGAATTTTGCCGTTCTTCGCCAGGCCCTCCAGCCAGCGCCGTGCAGTCGCGGCTTCAGGACTATCGCCGTGGCTCTTCAGGAATTCACGCAGAGTCTGCGCCGCGTCGTCGTACCGCCCTACGGCGGTGAGCGACTGCGCAACAAGAAGCTCGATCTGGGGCGCCTTTCCGTTGGACTCGGTCAGAGCTAGCTGGGAGGTTTTCAGCGCCTGATCATATCGTTGGCGATAGTAATATGCTTTGCCCAGCGCCCAGTGGGTCTCCCACCCGCCAGCTGCTTCTAACTGCAGCGATTTCTCGAGCGGGGCGATGGCCGCTTCGTATTTCCCCTGATCGGTGAGAGCCATTCCCAGTGCCCCCAAAACGTGAGCGTTACTTGGATCGATTTGGGCGGCCTTTTCCAGAGCGCTCTGTGCCTGCGTCCATTTGCGCAAATTTAGGTACAGCACCCCCTGGACAAAGAGCACGTCCGGGTGCCCGGGGGCGAGCTTCACCGCTTCGTCCACGTACTTCTCGGCCTCTGCCAGCTTGTTGGCGCTTAACGCTTGCAACCCTTTGTCGAGAGCTTCTCTTGCTTTCGGCGCGAGCAGCGGTCTGCCCGGGATCCCCGTGTTATCCCCCGTGGCCGATTCCTTTTGCAGATAGATATCAACTTCGGCCCTCACGGCGACGGGCACTGACACTTCCTTTTGTGCGATCTTGTATCCAGTCGCGTTGACAACCACTGTGTAATCGCCTAGTGATCGCAGAATGAAGAAAGCGCGCCCGCGCGATGCCTCTCTCTGATCGGTAGGCATTCCTTCCTTGAAGATCTTCACACTCGCGGGAGCGGAGATTGGCTCCCCCGAACTGTCGCGTACGGTCACCGAAATTTCCGCTTTGTCTCCCCGGAAAAGAGTTCCTTCACTTCCGCTGTCCTGGCATAAAGTCGGAGGCGTCGTCAAGAAAAGGCAGGGAACTATAGATAGCATGAACCGCACGATCCGCAGCGGCGCGCCGAGTCTCGGGAGGGATTCACGGCATCCAGAGCGAATGGCGCAGGGCGGCATTTCCGAGCGGCACCGATGGCCTACCTGAGTAGCGCCGTTTGCCCGACTCGCGCACCCGAGGGATTACTCCAACATAGCTTGCGAGAGCAGCCGCGCTGCGGAAACGGGCAGGGTCGCCAAGTTCAGCGATGAGCCGAGCAGCTGTCTGTGAACCGATCCCGTCGATACTGGTGAGTAGCTTTCCAACCTCGTGTCTTTCGAGCTTGAGTCCGATATCGTTCTCAAGTTGTCGGATTCGCTCGCGCGCGATTTCGATGTCTTGAAAGGTCTTCATGTGCGCGGTTCGGGGGGTGTGCCGTGCCGAGGCTAACACCGACGATGCGGTCCGTGTTCAGGAAAAGACGGAGACGAAAAAAGCCCCGCCGTCACCAGCGTGGCACGCGGGATGCTGATTTCGTCGTGACCCGGGAGCGGCGCTGAACAACGCGATCTCACCGCCGCATCAACTCGCGCGCCAGCGCTTCAATCGCGTCCCGAAAGCTCTTGTTGCCGGGCACGTCCCAGCAGTTCATTGACGATCTTCTCCAGCGTCGCCGCATCAACGTGACGCCGGAGCGCCTTCGCAATTTCCCGGATCGAGTCGTCGGACGGCGGCATTCTCTGAGATCCTCTCGCGCGGCGCCCCCGCGGTTTAACGCCGCGCGAGGCAGCGGGGCCCGAGTGGGGCTAGCCCACACCGCGAGAGCGCCAGCGAGAGCATAGGACAGGCGTCGGCGCACCGGAAGCGGACGCGTATACTGGCGGCGCCAATGCTCGGCCCGTTCGACTGGTATAGCGCTATCGAGATCGGAATCGCTGCCGCGGTCGTCGGGATCATCGTCCTGATCAGTTGGTGGCAGCGTCCGCCGCGCGGTTAGTCGTGTGCACCCCAAAGGAAGTCGGATACCGCTAAAGAACTCTAAAAATCGGCGGTGGCATGATCGCGGACGCGCTGCTCAGCCCTGGCCCGGATTGCCACGA
>Ga0137412_10000259_pt1 | contig 35349 bp, 16 predicted proteins | sample CZODoug2_1_16fun_FD_122160 | JGI IMG/M metagenome (GOLD analysis project Ga0137412, IMG submission 122160) | Vadose zone soil fungal communities from Angelo Coast Range Reserve, California, USA - CZODoug2_1_16fungal (Hybrid Assembly) | ecosystem: Environmental > Terrestrial > Soil > Vadose zone...
GAGAGGCGAGCGCCGCTGTAGCCGCGCGTCGCTGACCGCGGCAAATCTACGGTGTCGATCGCGCGCCCGGCCGCGGGTCAGCCACCCGCCTCAGGCGGCCACAGCAGCAATTCACTGATCTCCATGAATGGCTGCGAGACGGAATTGTGGGGCGTCTGACACAGACGCCCCACAATTGGGATGCCAAAGCTTACTGTGGAGGTGTCGGGCGCGTTGGCGGCGTTGGACGAGACCTTGGTACGGGTGTGGACCGCGGTGTTGGAGTAGGCCGCGCAGTCGCAGTAGGTGTGGGAGTAGGAGTCACTGTCGGAGTCGGAGTAGGAGTCGGCGTCGGAGTGCCATTACCCGCAGGCGCCTGGATAGCAACTGTCATAGGCGATCCTGTTTTGAAGAAATCAACCGTGGCGCTTGTAGCTTGGGGCGGTTGATCGGCATCGAATCGGAAATTATACAACGTGCCCCAGCGAATTGCGTTGGCGTTCTGGTTTTGCGCGAGCGTTTCGCAATTCCATGTCAGCGAGTTGGCGGTCTGGGCAGGCGTCCACGGCGTGCTGGCATATCCCTGGCTGTTAAACGTACCGTCGTTAGCGAAAGCAGGCTGCTGAGGAGGTGCGTGAAACCCGACGTTAGTGACGTTAACTCCAGGTGCCAAAGGCACGGTGAAGGACTGAATGGCGCGATCGAGGTTTTCGTTATAGAGCGCGTATTCATAGTGCCAGACTCCGGGCGACGGGTTGGTCACCTTGTACCCCATGAGCCAGATCCCGTCGTTTCCCGGATCGGGCTCGATCCGGTTCACCGTCGCACCAGTCCAAGCCCTGATCGCAGGCTGCATTCGTGCAGTGTCACCGTCAGGGTTAAAGGAGAAATTCGTGGTACCACTCACATTGTACTTACGGTATGAGGCGTTGTTAAACATGTTGCATTCCGTAGGGTGAGTCTGGCACCAGGCATACTCATGCGGAGTCACGTATTGCGCTTCGGCAAAATAGCTCGCGCCTTGATTGAGTGTTGTATTCAAATCATCGGCTTCCACCAGAATCCGGTGCGAGGTGCCGGTGTGATTGTGGCCGCTGTGGTCGTTCGCGTTTGATGGAAAGCTACCGGTGAATGGATTGACCCAGGCACGCGAACCGATCTGGCCCTGATCGCCATTCAGGTTTGCAGAGTACGGATCAGAGCACCCCGGGCAAAGATGGCTGCCAGTCTGGCAATTATTGGTGTTACACGTGCTGCAAACCGTATCTTCTAATGCGAAGAACGCGTGCTTTAACCAGGACTGGCCGATCTGTTCAAAGCGCTCGGTATTGTCTGTGCCGCCGCTCATTCGATAGAGATTCTGTGGGATGACGGGATGGTCCGTTTGCGGCAATTGGAACCAATCCAGTGGTTGGTCGCCATTGTTACAAGAAGTTGTTGCCACCGCCAGGCCGACTTGGGTTCCGTCGCTTCCTTGTTGTTCCAGGTTCGGCAGATCTCCGACGATGACATCGGGCCCGTGCGTCGCCGTTGGCGCTTCTGCGCCGGCTGTACTATGCAGCGGCGGCATGGTTACTCCTTTGAGTTCACCATTAGCAAGCTCCTTGATTTCGACCGGCTGCATGACCGCGCCGACAGAAATTTCTCCCACCACTGCCCCGACGGCTGAAGGCCGCCCAAGAGCGTTGGCAAAATCTTGCGACATCGTGAGCTTTCCACCATTAACGGTAAGCGACTGCGCCCCTGCATCGTAATCGTACTGGTGTCCCTGGATATTGAAAAAGGTGAATCCTGTTTTTGCGTCGCGCACGGCGAGATCGAATTGTTCGCTCGAAGGAAGTTTTTCGATTGTGAGCTGCTTGAAGGATGCGCCCAACGCCGCAGGCATGTTGTTAACCCCGGCCGGTGAAGAGCCTTGCGGGATAAGAGCCATCGATCCCTGCTCAGGCCCGCGCAAAAGATCATTGAATACGAGAATGCTGAAAAACGAATTGGCCGCGATGCCGAAACGCAACTGCTCCTGTCTTTGGGGCGCAACGCTGATTCCATTCAGGCGATTGAGGTCGAGTTCCATTATCGCGGTCCCGTTCTCCACGATCATCGTTTGCAGAATCCCGTTTGTGCCCGCCTCAGCCGGGTTGTCCGGACTTTTTTGCCTCTGCGCAACGGGATTGGCAGAGCCCGCGTCGGACGAGGTGAGAAGAAAAAGGAACGGGAGAATGAATGCGGTAAGAGCTTTCTTTAACATGGTTTTAAACGGTGATCGGCTTCTTGGAACGACGTGCTGGAGAGAGCCGCACTATTTCTCATGGGCACCCCGGTGAAGTAAAGGAAATCTTGAAACAATTTGGTGACGATGCTTTGGAATTCGGCGAATTCAACAGCGAACGCCCAACATCCAAAGCAGATAACGCTCTGGCGCGAATGTTCCTCATTGTCCGTTGAGCGTTGGACGTTCGTCGTTTTCGATATCAGCCTGATCCTGCCGGCTGGCGTACCGGATGTTTTGGAGTAAATTCGCCAACCTCGTGAAAACCGGTTGCATCAGCGGAGAAATAACAACGCCAGTCTCCCGGAAGAGTCGTCCCGCGTCCGCGGGAAAAAATTCGCCGCTTCAAAAGAGCGGGATTCGTAAATCAAAGACCGGCCGGTGGCGAGCGCTGGCGCTGATCCTTCTCAATTTATTCATGATCGCGCACATCATTCAGTGGAGCGTCATGGGCAAGACAGTTTCGCCGATCGAGCCCTCGGAGACGATGTACACGCTGCAAAATGGGTTCATCAATGCAGGGTTCATCTTTTTTACGCTGGCAATCCTGATCACTCTGATCTTTGGGCGATACATCTGCGGCTGGGGCTGTCACATCCTCGCGCTACAGGATTTCTGCGGATGGCTGTTGAAGAAAATGGGGCTTCATCCAAAGCCGTTTCGGTCGCGGCTATTGATATATGTGCCGCTCATTGGCGCGCTATACATGTTTGTCTGGCCCGTGGTCTATCGACTGTTCTCAACCCCGCACGAACCGCTTATTCCCAAATTCACCAATCATCTGGTGACCACCAATTTCTGGCAGACGTTTCCCTCTGTAGCGGTGGCCATCCCATTTCTTTTCGTCTGCGGTTTCATGACCGTCTACTTTCTGGGGCAAAAAGGCTTTTGCACTTATGCCTGTCCTTACGGCGGATTTTTTGGGCTGGCCGACAAGTTGTCGCCCGGCAAAATCCGCGTCACGCCGGCGTGCAACCAATGCGGCCACTGCACTGCGACCTGCACTTCAAACGTTCTGGTGCACGCGGAAGTGAAACAGTACGGAATGGTAGTCGATCCGGGTTGCATGAAATGCATGGATTGCGTCAGCGTTTGTCCGAACGACGCCTTGTATTTTGGTTTCGGCAAACCGTCGATCCTGGTTCCCAAATCAGACGCAATTAAGAGAATTTATTCTTTGACATGGCCGGAAGAAGTCGTCGGCGTACTCGTATTTCTCGGAAGTTTTCTGGCTGTTCGCGGCGTTTACGCGCTGGTCCCATTTCTGATGGCGCTGGGTTGCGCCACGGTCACGACGTTCCTCACTTTGAAAACGTGGAGGCTGTTCCAGTCAAAGGAATTGTCCTTTTACCGTTTCAACTTGAAGTCTGCGGGCAAAATTCGGAATGCAGGCTGGGCGTTTGCAATCTTCGCCTGTGTCTGGATTGGATTGAATGCTCACAGCGGCTGGATCCGTTATCATGAGTTCCTGGGCAACCGCGCATTTAAGAAAGTCCAGCTACCCGACGAGCTCGCCCTGGCAGAGGTCAATCCTGCTCGCTGGCTTAGTTCAGTTGACCGGCAAAACATCGTTGGAGGAAAAGAACATCTTCAGGCTGCTTCGGAGCTGGGGCTATTTGTAAACAGCGAAGCACTGCCGAAGCTGGCATGGCTTGAATATCTCCTGGGCGACACCGAACAATCCCTCCAGTTGCTCGGCCGGTCCGCGGCTTATCAGAAAGGAGAGGCGAAAGCTTTGAGCCTCTACTATCGCGGCGCGATCTTAAATCGGCTGGGGCGTTACGACCAGGCACAGGCGAGCCTGGATCAGGCTCTGGCAGAACGAGACAACCTCATTCTCGCCCGCCAGGAGAAAGGCGAATCGCTCTGGCAGCTTGGCCACAAGGACGAAGCCATTTCGGTGTGGAGCGAGGCAGCCCAGCGCAATCCGCGCCTGGCCCTGGTGAATAACGAGCTCGCCGGCGCAAACCAGTCGTTAGGCAAAGTCGACGAAGCCAGTAGTCATGAGAAGCAAGCCGACCAGTTCACGCCCAATGACCCGCTTTTCCATTGGATGATCGGGCGACGGCTCCAGGACCTTGGTATGACTGAGCTGGCCGAAAAACATTTCCAGCGTGCGAGCCAGCTGGATTCGACACTGACGCGCTGAGAGTAGTACACGCGGCTCGCGTGTTGGTTTCGGCGTCGCGCCGAAACAGTTAGTGGTCCTTTTCAGGATTACGGTGTCGGACGTGGCCGCGGAGTCGGTCGGGGCCGCGGTGTTGGAGTCGCACGAACCACCTCAAATTGAGTCATCATTCCATCGTCCTCATGCTCCAGCATATGACAGTGGAGCATGTACATGCCGACGTGGTCGGTGAACTTTAGCTTGACCTCGAGTGTTTCGCCAGGATCCAGGTACCAAGTTTCCTTCATTGTTTCGTAAGGATAACACGCGCCTCCGTTGCGACTGATGCACTGCTGGGAGACGTCGTGAATATGAACGGTATGAGCCTGTCCTGTAGGATTCGTAAAGACCCACTTCTCAGTTGTTCCCAGCGTAGGCCGGGCATCAACACGATTGGGATCGAACCTCAGGCCATTGATCGTCCAATGGCTAGCTGTCCGGTCAAAGCTCCAGTTGCGTATCACAGTCGGCTCACCGATGTCTGGAAGCGGGCGCAGCGTTGGCGGAATCGAGCTGTCGTCGACAATATGCTGAGTAACGCGAAACTCGAGAAGTGGCATCCCCGTGAGCGCATCGGTGAGATAGGTGTTCTGTCCTAGTTCTCCGGCAAAATCGACAACAACGTCCAGACGTTCGGCCGGTCCTATTCGCATCCCCGTCCGAGCCACTGGCGCTGGCAATAGGCCGCTCTCCGTACCGATCTGTATGAACGAATCGCCCGTGTTTAGGGTAAGGCTGTAGGTGCGGTGGTTGGATGCGTTTAAGATCCGAAACCGATATTTGCGGTCCCCGACTTCGAGGTAGGGTTGATAAACACCGTTAACCAGGAACTTGTCGCCAGTTACGCCGTTAGGATCGAACACATACGGGATTTGGTTGTTCACGTCGAATTGCCGATCGGCGATTGCCAGAGGAAGATCGAAGGCGCCGGAAGGCAGAGTTGGCGGATCGGCCGGGTCATCGACAATGTACAGGCCTGTTAGACCCATCCACACGTTACGGCCGGTAACGTCCATGCGATGGTCGTGGTAAAATTGCGTCTTACCTCGCTGGTTAGCTCCCTCTTGCAGGCCATCGTAAATATAGGTGCGCGAGCCTCCCGTCGCGATCAACAGACTGTCTGGTTGGCCATCGTTCTCCGCGGAAGAGTGGTTGCCGTGGTTATGCACGGTTAACTCGCCTGCCGCCGCGTCGAGGTCGTTCGTAAAGGTAACGTTAGTCATCTGCCCGGTAGGTCTGCGAATTGTTACCCCAGGGTATGTTCCACCATAGGTCCACATGTTAGTGCATGGCCCATCCAGTATCTGGACACAGGCCTCGTCAATCCCTATCGAGACGTGTGCATTTGTGTCGACAGGCGGGAAAACCAATGGATGCGAAAAAGGCGTAGGTGTGGGTGTTATTGTCGGAGTAGCCGTTGCTGTTGGCGTCGGAGTCGGCGTCGGCGTGGATGATGGGGCAGTCGTCGGAGTAGGTGTTGCCGTTGGGGTTGCTGTTGGCGTGGGCGTCGCTGCCGTGTATTGGATCGTCAACACAGGCGGGCTAGCGCTCTCTCGGGTGTCGAACCGCTTCGCCGTGGCAATTTCCGACTCGTCTCCTAAGACGAGCCAGCCAAAGTTAGTGGCTGGATTATCCAGCCATGACTGCACCTCCGCGGTCATCTGTGGTGAACTCCAGGTGTACACCCCAACGGGGCCAACGGACTGGCTTGCGCTGACCGTAGCTGAGAAATCCCCGCCTTGCGTCGTCCAAAAAATGGTATCGAAAAAGCGATGGCGCCACGTGGCATCATTGGGAGTGGCGGGCGCTCCGATACCTTCTTCTCCCGACGCCTGGGATGTTCCTTCTCCCCAGGCCGCGAGCAGCCTGTGCAACTCGACGGTTCTGCCAGTATTGTTAGGTACTCTGGACACATGCATGCTCAGGGTAACGCCTGTGATCGTTGAGCCTGGGGGAACATTTCCAGCGATGTCGAACGCAAGCACGCCACGGCGGAGCTCGCTCATCGCTGTCTCGCCGGTGAAGAAGTGATTGCCCAAGGCATTGCTCCGGTCGCCATCCGCAGGAACGTACTCGTAGAGAGTGTTGTCCTTACTGGGGTTGATATTGATAGTGTCGGCGCTCGCTAAACGAATACCGATGGCCACAAGGAAGGCCGCAAGGAAAAGGGGGAATAAAGTTCTAAGGGTCATAATGGCTTTATTCAAAAGCTTGCACCTGCACTCTCCGCGACTCGCTACGAACTACCGATTTTCGCTAATGCGGGGTGGGGCGAGGACGAGGTGTAGGACGCGGCCTCGGCGTCGGCGCAAGTCTGTAGAGGATTGTCAGCACGGGGGGACTGGCACTCTCTCGCGTGTCGAATCGCTTCGCCGTGGCAATTTCCGACTCGTCTCCCAAGACGAGCCAGCCGAAGTTAGTGGCCGGATTATCCAGCCACGACTGCACATCCGCGACCATCTGTGGCGAACTCCACGTGTACACTCCAACTGCGCCCACCGACTGGCTTGCGATTGCCGTGGGAGAGAAGTCTCCGCCTTCCGTCGTCCAAAAAATCGTATCGAAGAAACGATGCCGCCACGTGGCATCGTTGGTGGTTGCCGGCGCTCCCTCGCCTTCTCCTCCGGATGCCTGAGACGTTCCTTCTCCCCAGTCAGCGAGCAGCGTGTGCAACTCGGTGGTTCTGGCAGTACCAGAAGGGGTCATGGACATGTTCAGGGTCAGGGTTACGCTTGCGATCGTCGATCCCGCCGGGATTTGTGCGGCGATGTCAAACGCAAGCACACCCCGGCGAAGTTCGCTCATGCCTGTCTCGCCCGTGAAGAAGTGAAAGCCGAGAGCATTGCTGCGGTCGCCATCTGCGGGAACGAACTCGTAGAGCGTGTTGTCTTTGACGGGGTTGATATTGATAATGTCCGCGATCGCCAAACTGGGAACGCCTCCAAGCAACGCCGCGAGTATCAGTGCGAGTAAGAGTTTAGAAGTCCGTTGCTCGCGGCGGGCCGAGGGCGCCCCGGCTCCATCGAGATATGGCGACGGCGACCGTTGGAGACGGCCTGTTCTCAGACCGTTCTCCAGATTTGTGAAATGGCTCTTCGTAAGGTTTAGAGGTTGGATATTCATTTTAATTTTCAAAAACGTTTAGATGATACTCGAAAAAGCGAACTAGTGAAAAGGCGAAACTCTTCCTCTTTTTTCGATAAACTGCCAGATCCGCTTCGTCCGAGCGACCGGGTCGGTGTAGAGGCGGCTGTCCTCAGCCGCAATCTCGATCCATACCTGCGCGTGAGGACACGCGCCTCTACACCACAGCTGGAACGGTCGCCGCGGCGACTCCTCAACGCGTTGGCAAACGGCGGCAAATCGGCCCCGAAAGCTTTCGGGGCCGAGGACAGCGCACACTACAGTCCCCCCTGGGCTTTTCCGGCTGCCCTAAAAACAAGGAACTCGCGAGTTGCCTCGCGAGTTCCTGAATTACTGATTACTTCTCACTAATCACCCATCACTGGGAGTCAGGGTTACGGCGGCGTCGGGCGTGGGTAAGGCGTCGGGCGCGGTCTCGGTGTCGCTCTAGGCGTAGTCGTAGGCGTCGGACTCGGCGTTCCACTCGGTGCAACCGTCGCAGTCGCTGTAGGCGTGGCCGTCGCAGTCGCTGTCGCCGTCGGTGTTGGAGTCGGCGACGTTGGCGTTGCAGTTGCAGTTGGAGTCGGGCTCGGTGTTGCTCCGCAGGTGCCGCCGAATTGCAGATCGTACAGCACCGGGTTGTTATCGGTGGGGTTGATAACCACGGTGTGCGCTGGACCCGGCAGACCCGTGAATGAGAGGTGACTGGCAGAGTTACCCTCCATGGGGTTAGGAATGTCGGTCATCATTGGGCTGGCCGTATCGACGACGTTATCGCTGGGACTGAAGTCACAACCGGTTCCCTGGCCGCCAAAGGGCATGGGAATGGCGTCGCAGCTTTGAATAGCCGCCTGCACCCACACCACGCCGCCCGCGCCGGCATAAGCTTCCAACCCAGGAATAGCTGCCGTGTAAGGAGTGACGAACTCAGGGGCCGTGGTGTCATCCCAGTTACAGATGACGACTCGATAGTCGCTGAAGTTAACCGTGGCCAGGTCTGCCGGCGTAAACTCAGTATAGGTATGCCCTGCAGCAGTGATGGCGTCCTTAATAAAGGTGGCGCCCCACGGATCGTGCGTCTCGAATAGAGCGAAGTCATTCGCAGCGGGCTGACTGATAGCAAACGTGTATTGAACGGTGTTGGTAGCCAGCTGCGCGCTCCAGGTGTTCCCGGGCCAACCTTGGGTCAACCCTGAGCCAATCATCAACCCGCAGCCCTTCGGCGCGGTCCCCACGTACTCGTAGTTCCCCGTGAAGGCTGCGTTAGCGTTACCGAACTGATCGGTGATCGCTCCGGCGGGAAGGTTTACCGTTAACGTGCCTGAGAAGATGCTGCCGATATGAATGGTGAATTCCGCCGTCAGGTTTCCGTTGATGACGTTCACCGCTGTCACGCTTGTACCGGCGACGCCGCTAAAGTGCAGGTCGCTGGTCTGCACGGAACTCGGATCGACCTCTTCATTGAAGTTCATGTCAAAGGTATAGTCGGCCGGTCCCGGCGGGTCGAAGGTGCCGCCGTCCGGTGGAACGGTGTCGGTAACCGCTAGAAGTGTCGCGTCGTAACGGAACGTGCACTGGAATTCCAGGACCGGATCGTTATTGGAGGCCTGGTTAAAGGCGCCGGCGGGAATATGCATCGTCTGCTCGCCTTGGTTCTGTACGGGCGACGTATCGAAGTGGAAGGTTATGGTGAGATCACCATTAGTGATGGCGTCACTGTCCGCCGGGATTCCATTAACAGTGAAATCGCTCGCCTGAACGCTGCTCGGATCCACCGGATCGCTAAGGTCGATAATGAAGTCCGTCGGCTGAGTGTCTACTACGCTACCGCAGGCGGGGTCAGCGGTAGTGACGGCAAAGCCAACCAGATCCCTGTCGGTAAAGGCATCCTGCTGTGATTGGCTGTTGATGGCTACTCGCCCGTCCGCCCACGAAGTGACATGCTTGGTCGCTATCGCGGCGCCGTAGTCGTAGTCACCCACGTAGACCGACACGATGTTCCCATCAGGTTGCGCCGGCAATGGACTGACCACGTCCGAGAACATATCGTCAGGTAGCCAGCTCTGGCCGTTGTCGTTGGATTTGCGCGACCACATCCGGTAACACGGCGTGTTCTCGTCACCCACCACGCAGTTTGCGCTTTCGCGCGCGTCATACCACGTCGCCAGGAGCGTCCCAGTCGGGCTGACCGACAGGTTAGGCTGCCACTGAGGCCGGGTACCGCCGTCGGTGTTCAACTTGAGCGGCGCGCCAAATGTAGAACCACCGTCAGTGGAGCGGATGTAATAGACGTCACCAGGATCGCTGCCATCGCCGTGCTGGGAATAAACCAGGTGAACGATATTGTTGAACGCGGCAGGCTCACCCCAGCCTTCATGCCGCCAGTAGGCCCCTATTGCATTATCGTTAAACATGCAGGCAAAGTAACCTGCAGAGGTCACACCTGGGCCAGGGAACGGTGTCCCGGTGTAGGTGTTGCTCCACGTGGCGCCGCCATCGGTCGATTTGTAGATCAGATTGGTGTCGTTGTGAGGGAAACCACCGCCGCCTTCGTCCATGCCGGCGATGTAGAGGGTCCCGTTGCCAGACATGTCACCGGTGATCTGCGTGTTGCGGATGAAGGTGCCAGTGTTGGCCACCGTTATCGAGCTGCTCCATGTGCTGCCGTTGTCAGTGGAGCGGCTCACGACCAGGGCGCCTGCACCCACGTTAAAGTCGTTCCACGAAATGTACATGTTCCCGAAGAAGGGAGAGGCTGGGTTGTTGTCTGCCCAGCCGGACTCGCGGTCGTCGCCGCCGCTAGGGTGAACGCAGAAATGGGTGGCCCAGCTATTTGGGTCCGAGGGATCGGTGGACTTAAACCCGCCCAGGGTGCAGCCCGCGTTGCCATCGAGCCAGACAGTAAACCAAGTCTGGGTCGGCTTGTTGTAGAGAACAACCGGATCACCAAAGGTATTGGGAAAAGGACTTTGACCACTGCCGTTGGTGACACGCGTGAAAGTGGTGCCACCATCCGTGGAGACCGATACCGAGGAGATGACGAGTGGACCGGCGTTGACGCCTCGTGAATCGTTGTACGCCACCACGATCTCGTTAGGGTCATCTGGGTTGGCGGTACTGAATGTCTCGGATTGAGTGATGTTGGGAAAACTTTCAGCGCCGGTAACCAAATCCACGTCCGTGCTACCATACACCAGGGGCGCCGTCAGGTTTCGTACCAGCTTGGAAAACGCACTGGAACCCCCAACTTGGTCAGGTTCGCTGCCACCCTTTGCCTGGCCGCAGTGAATCATGATCGCGCCAGCCCGGAAGTTCTCCATCTTATTAATACCGAGTTTGCGAATGTTGGAACAGTCAAAGCCCGGAGGGACAAGCGGGCTAATGTACTGGGACTTGGTGGTAATCTTATATTGCGGCTGTGCTTGTGAGTAGCGCGCATGCGAGGATGCGCCAATGCCCAGTCCGAACGGCTTGGCTGCCGTGGCGAATTGGCTTAAGGCAAGCAGGGAGACGCCGGTCAGCGCGACGAACAGGCCGATTAAAACACGTAGATTAAAAAACGCGGATTGTGAAGTGGATTTCTTTTTCATGAACGATGGATTTGGTGGAGTTGAATTTGAACGTGGAACCTCGCTTGTATTCGAAATACCGGAAACGCGTCAATACTTCTTTTATTTTTTTTCCGATTTTTTCTTTTGCCGGGCTCGTTGGACCGCAACAATGCCTGGAGTAAAACTCCCCGCTTTCACAATGGTTCGCCTTTCTCTGTGCATGAAGCGCCGCAGGCGCGGAAGACTGTAGCCCCGGGCGTCAGCCCGGGGTTTCGATATCATTCTAGTCAGCCCCGGAGGGGCGTAAGGATCAATTGCTCTACTCGGTGAATTCTGTCGCCCCTTTCAGGGCTAATTCCTGTGGCAACGCCAATCGCCGGGCTTATGCCAGGGGCTAATATCTATCGCGCCTCCGGCGCTTCGGGTGACGACTACTGATCACTTCTCACTGATCACTAATCACTTGGGATGAGGGTCATGGCGGCGTCGGCCGAGGATGCGGTGTGGGGCGAAGCCTTGGCAACGGAGTAGGTCTTGCCGTAGCCGTTGGCGTCGACGTAGGCGTTACCGTAGGGATAGGGGTAGGAGTAGGTGTAACCGTTGGTGTGGGCGTAGGTGTTATGGTAGGTGTAACTGTAGCCGTCGGCGTCGGCGTTGGTGTTGGCTGAGGCTGTAACTGGATCAATTCGATGCGCCCGCCACTGCCGAATGTGTTAGCGTGAACGGCCTTGGCACTGCCTGCCACGTATTGTCCGTCAGTCGAAACGTCAACACCGAAAGCCGAGCCGGGGAAGTCGATCTGACCAATCAGTTGCACGCTGCGATTGAAGACCATGACCTCCGGCCAGTCGTGGAACTCTGTGCCCCAGGAAGCGAAAGCCATCACCGTGCCGTTATCATTGGATTCCGCGCCAACCGGTGTGCCTTGAAACGAGCCAGTGCCGGACACGGGATAGGAACCGATCATCTGCGCACTGGCAACATCGAACAAGACGACCTCGCCCGAAAGCCAGTTTGTAAAATTCGCCCCAAACGAACCCACAGTGGAGCCGTCGCGAGAGACGATGGACGCCCCACCGAACCAGCTACTAGCCTGACTGAAGTGGATCACTCGCTGGTACGTAGTGCCGTCAAACTTGTAAACATCGAAGTTGAAGCCGCCAGTGACGAAGACGTTCCCATCACCCGAGATCCGATAAAAAATGTTACCAGCGCCGGAGCCGGCAACGCTGAATATGGTATCACCGGTGCTGGTATCGACCAGGACAGCGAGATTATCCTCCGTGACGAGTGCAATCGAGCCGTCATCAGTCAAATCGACGCCATCCATTCGAAGGGTATCCGTTCGCGTCGATCTAATCTCACCGGTGTCAGCCTCAAAGACGTAGAGCTTTGAGCTCTGTGTGGCTGGTTCGTCGCTGACGATGGCAGCGATAGTCGAACCGTCACGCGAGACGGCGAGCCGCTTCGAGCTGGCTGGCAGATTCGGATCGGTCTCCGGAAACGGAAACGACCAGTCCGGTATGCCGTTGCTGGTGGATTTGAAGCCATGGATCCGGAAGTCGTTTCCCGGCGCATTCGACTCCATGTAGGCCATGCGATCGGCTCCCTTGGCAGAAGCGACTCCTGAGCTGCCGCTATCGAAGGAAGAAAACTCAAAATCAGGTGTGCCATCGCCGAGAATCGGGTAGGCACTGAGCCGGGCGCCCTGGAGAGTCCAAGCGCCCCACACATCATTGGAGTCGATAGCGACGCCATCCGCGATGGCGTTCTCGTCGTCGACTAGCCAGAGCGTGTTTCCCAGCGGTGGCAACACGAACCGTTCAGGTGCCTGCCACGAAAAAGCGCGGCGAAGGCGGGTCGCTCGAGCTAGATCTTGTTGCCCCGAGCCGAGGAGGTTCTCGGTGATTACCCCTTCAGGTGTGACCCGCGCGAACGTCCGCGCTTCAACGCGAGGCGTGTCGGCAATTGTGCGGTTGGATGATTTCGCCGCGTCGCGTTCACCAGCCGTACGGCTGGACGGAGTCGCCGCGGCGAGGAGCGCGACAGAAACGCCGATGACGAAAGCAAATAGAAAGGCGGGTTGCAGGCTTGAGTTGTTTTTCATTCGTTGCATGAAGTTATCGGATAAGAACGTTGTTTTAGCTGGAAAACTTCAGAGTTGAAAAGGTAAAAATTGAAATGCTTATGTGTTGAACTGAATTGCGGCTTCAGCGCTTGGCTTCCTCCGCGGCCTCTGCTTCCTGGGGCCGCCCCGGGTTCGCCGCCGCGAATCCGTCCAGCCGGTACGGCTGGCGGGCTGGGAGGAGACGGCGCCTTTGCGCTGAGCGGGATTCTTTAGCGCCAAAGGCGCAATTCACACGAAGCCTGGGGCGACGCCCCAGGACTAGTGAAATTCGAAATCGCCGGCGCTGAAAGCGCGATTCACTTTTGGCGCTAGTTCGATCATCATTTCCGTCATGCCCCAGTCGCTAAGCAAAGTCATTCTACACATCATCTTTAGCACCAAGGATCGTGAGTCTTGGCTCGACTCTGACGTGCGACTCTGCGGCCGTTGAATTCCTGGGGCGATGCGCCAGGTTCGCCGCCGCGAAATCCGTCCTGTGGCGGACTAATATGAGATAGCGCCTATGGCGCGTCCACCAATCACCGATTACCATCCCCCTACGGAATCAGGGGCGAGGATGCGGCGTTGGGCGAACCCTTGGTATGGGACTGCCCCTGGGTGTAGGAGTTGGCCGCGGAGTTGAAGTAGCTGTAGGTGTAGCTGTAGGTGTGGGTGACGGAGTTGGTGTTGGCGTTGCGCACGGGGTTAGCGTGTATGTGCGCGATTGGTTCTGCGGAGGGGAATCAGGCCAGCAGATGCAGAAGTCCTCAGTATAAATTCCCAGGTTGCCGTCTCCCTGGACACCCGACACCCACGCGCGTTCGGCGTACAGGGGTGGACTGAGCGCGCCAAAGATCACATCGAACCGCCCGTTTGGATCGTTCTCGTACAGACGCACCTCAAAATTCTGCGGCGCCGTCTCATCCCAATACAGTACCGTCCGCCATTCGATGTTAAAGATCCGGTTAGGCGCGTTGCCTGTGACTGAGGTGAAGATGCCGCATCCGCTAGAGAAGCTATCGCACCCATCACCAACTACATCGGTGCGCATGTCCTGCCACAGAGGGAAGACTGTGTTCTCATACGGCAGCCCGGTGAAATAACTGGGCGGCGATGGAAGACACGCTGTGATGAATCCTCCGGGTTCGTTTGCATTGACAAAATCGAGACGACCATTGGAGCTAACGTTCACTCCGTTGTAGGTCGTGCCGTACAACTGGAAGTTGAAAGGCAAAGGAACAAACGTATCGCATTCGTCGCAATTGCTGCCGATGTTTGTATTACCTGGCACGACCCTGTCTGTCCCCTGTGTTATAACGTATTGGCAGCCCTGGACCGTGGAGCTACCAGAGAAGATCTGTTTAGGATCGCCAACTCGATCCGTGATCGCTCCGCTGGCAATGCTCTTTGTCAAGCTTCCGCCAAATTCGCCACCCGATTGTTCAACCGCGCGCACAAACATGGCTCGGTACTGTGGAAAGAAGTTCACGATCGGAGTCCACACGTTGCTGACATTGTCAAAATAGTAGCCGTCACCGGAGCCGGGCCCATTTTCGTCAGACGCCAGGTACGCCCGGTCGAACAAGCTCGGTGGCGTCCATCGCGCGCCGATGTACACGCTGCCATCATTGACCAGGATGTTCAGCGATGAGATGTCGAAGCTGTTCCAGACGGGTGTCTGGTCTGGGAAGATCGGGATATTATCAATTGTGACCGGCATTGCGCCCAGTTCGGTGCCAGGACCCCCGCCCGGCCCATCGTCATCAAAGACCACCACCTCCACACGCTCCGACGCCGTTGCTCCACACAGTCTCATGAACGCCAGGCACACCGACGTATAAGTGCCTGGATACCTGGCCGGGGTGAACTTGTCGACAAAGATCCCCAACACTCCTGGAGCGCTTTGGTATCCCGTCTCAACGGTGCCATCATCATGGATCACGACACCCGGAGCGTTATCGCAGTCGATGCCAGCCGTACGGCTGGGAATCTCCTGGAGCGGCCGAACAGAAGGGCGCGCTGCTTGTTTTGGCGACTGATGGCGGTTCTTAACGCTGTCCGCAGTCATCTGGACCTGCTGTTCTTTTCGCGGCCGTTCCAGCAACGAGCTCGGAGAAGTTAAAGTTCTCGTGCTGACTTGGCGGTGTGTTCGTTGCCCTGGAGCGACCGGGACCACCCACAAGGCAGACGCCAGCGTTAGGAGCACAAAGATGCCTCGAACAACGTAGGATCTTGCGGGCTGTTTAGCTTGTTTTTTCATTAGCTTCGTCTCGCGGGTTCTGAATCTTGTCAGTTATTGGGTGAACCCGTGTCGAACCATTCACTTACGTAATGCATAAAATTCTGCAACAGGCTACGCACAAATTCGGATTTTTGTCCAAAAACCACGGATTGCACGAATATCACGGATGGTGCGAGGAGCTATTGTAGGGCGTCCGCCGCGGCGGACGCCTGTTTTGGCTCGGACCGATGGCAGATTGATCGCCGAAAGCGCAAGTACATATTAGGCGGCAAGACCGTCCGGCAGCTGCCGGACCAACGCGTTGAGGCACCTTCGCATTACTACGGCGTGCCAAGGGAGTCGCCGGCGACCGTTCCACCTATGGTGTAGAGGCGCGTGTCCTCACGCGCAGGTATAGATCGAGATTGCGACTGAGGACAGCCGCCTCTACACCGAAGCGTTCCACCTTCTCACGGGCGAGGATGCGGTGTCGGGCGCACCCTCGATGGTGGAGCAGGCCGGGGCGTGGGACTAGGTCGTGGAGTTGAAGTCGCCGTGGCTGTTGCTGTCGGAGTTGGAGGCGGTGTTACTGTTGACGTAGCAGTCGCGGTCGCCGTAGCCGAAGGCGTAGGTGTTGGAGGGTTTGTGTCGCTCGGCGTCGGCGTTGGACTTGGAGGCGGTGTTGAGGTCGGTGTCGCCGTAGGTGTCGCTGTTGGCGTTGGCGGAGGCGTTGACGTCGCCGTCGCTGTAGCAGTAGCTGTTGCAGTCGCCGTAGCCGTAGCTGTAGCTGTTGGAGTCGGCGTAGGACTAGGTGTAATTGTAGGACTAGGCGACGGGCTTGGGACACCTCCCGGTGCCTGGATGCTAACACCCGTCGGGGAGCCGGTCTTGAAGTAACCTACCGTTGCACTCGTAGGGCTCGGCCCCTGGTCGGCGTCGAACCGGAAATTGTACATTGTGGCGAAGCGAATCGCATTGGCATTCTGATTAGTCGCAAAAGTTTCCGTGCTCCATGTGATAAAGTTTGGGTCGGTGGTATCAACAACCCACGGTGTGCTGCTGTACCCAGCGTCTCCCTGGGTGCCATCATGTGGCCAACCGGGCTGTTGGATCGGCGCATGAAATCCGATGTTAGTAACATTGACTCCAGCTCCTACAGGCACAGTGAAAGACTGAATGGCTCGATCGAGGTTCTGGTTATAGAGCGCGTACTCATAATGCCACACGCCAGCGTTTGGCCCCGTCACCTTCCAGCCCATAAACCAGATGCCATCGGTGCCTGGAGCCGGCTGGATCTGATTTACCGTCGCGCCGGTCCAAGCCTTAACGGCGGGTTGCTCTCGCACGGTGTTGCCCACGGGGCTAAAACTAAACGGCTGATTGATTCCACTTACGCTGTACTGACGGTACGAAGCGTTGTTATACATGTTGCATTCCGTGGGATGAGCCGCGCACCAGATGCCTTCGTCTGGGACGATGTAATTCGCTTCGGCAAAGTACTTTGCCCCCGCGTTTAGAGACGTATTCAAGTCGTTAACGTCAACCAGCATTCGGTGAGACGTGACGTCATGACTGTGGTTAGTGTGGTCGTTCGCTGTTGAACCGACGAAAACTCCAGTGAATGGATTGACCCAGGCGCGCGAACCGATCTGGAACTGGCTGCCGTTTAAACCGGCGCTGTAAAAGTCAGAGCAACCGGAGCCAAGATGATCGCCGCCTACACCGTTGCATCCAAAGTTGCACGTGTTGGAGGATGCCGCAGCAAACGCGTGTTTACCCCAGGACTCGCCGATTTGTTCGAACCTGTCGTCGTTCGTGGCGCCGCCGCTCATCCGGTAAAGATTCTGCGGAATAAAGGGATGATTATTGCTCGGCAAGGCAATCCAGGCCGCGTTCTGGACCCCTTTGTTACAAGCGTCAGTCCCCAAAGCGAGGCCGACGCGGCCTCCGACAGAACCAGTTTCAGATTGCACGAAGTCAACCAGCTCGCCCACGATGACGTCGGGGCCAGGAACGGTCCCAACCGCCGGCATCACACCCGATTGCAGTTCGCCGTTAGCGAGCTGGTCGATCTCGATTGGTTGCATCGCTGCGCCGACGGAGATTTTTCCAACCACCGCGCCTGCGTCTGATGGACGGCCGAGTACGCTGGCAAACTCTTTTGAAATAAGAAGCCGGCCATTGGTGATGCTAAGCGATTGCGCGTTGGCGTCGTAATTGTACTCGCCTCCTGCGACGTTAAAAAAGGTGAATCCCGTGTTCCCATCGCGCACAGCGAGGTCATAGCCCTGGTTCGAAGAAAGTCTTTCCACTACGAGCTGTTTGAGAGACGCGGCTAGATTAGCGGGGAGTGAGACGGCGGACTGGAGACCGCCGCTCCTTGAAGGAACCAGCCCCATCGACCCCGGCTCGGCCCCGCGCAACAGGTCGTTAAACACTAAAATGGGAAAGAAGGAATTGGCGCCTATCTGGAATTGTAGGGTGACCGGTCTTGCCACAAGGGAGCTGCTTCCATTGAAGCCGTTAAGATCGAGGTCCATCGTAACGCCTCCGTTTTCGACGATCATCTTTTGAAGAGTACCGGTTTCAGGGGCTGCAGCCACGGCAGAGTCTGCTCGCTGCGGCGAGCGCGCGGCCTGCGATACGGGTTGCGCTGAAACGCCCCGCAAGGGCGTGGCTACACTAATTGCGAGAACCGAAAGCAAGGGGAGTGTGAGAGCGATGAATGTTTTCTTAAACATTGTTGATGGTTCCTAACGGTTATTGGTGGTGTGGGAAGACAGGCACCGGGAAGAAACCGCCTTCTTCTCATGAGCAAGGGAAACGAGTCAAGACAATTCGGTGAGTGGCGTAACGGCGAACGCTTTCCCAAGGCACAGTGTATAGAGTCGATCAGATGCGACATCATCATTTCGTCCGGTAGCGAGCAGGACTTTCGGAGTGCGATGCCTCCTCGCATAGCTTTAGGCCCTCGCTGACACTCGTCACTGCTCGGTTTGGAAATCGTCGGGCGCTTTGATCCGATCGGCCTTGAAGGAATAAACCGATTTCGCGTTTCCGATCCATGCAAGCAGAAGCTAACGAAGAAAACCAAGATTCTCCCGGAACCGTTTTGATTTTTACAGAAGATAACGAAGGAACCGAAGATCCTGATCTATCTATCCTTCAGAAATCTTCGTTGCCTTTGTTGCCTTCTGTTTAATCTGCTTGGATTTCGATGCAGCATTGCGGGAGTGCGGACGCGTCCTCGCGTCGCTTTAGGAAGCTGGCCTGGTTGAAACCCGCCTTAGGCGGAGTACAACCTCTCACTTCTCACTAATCACCGATCACTTGGGAGTCAGGGTATTGGGCGCGGATGGGGCGTCGGGCGAACACGGGGAATGGCCCTTGGTGTTGCTGTTGGTGTTGCTGTAGCAGTAGGCGTCGGTGAGGGACTCGGAGGAGGTGTGACCGTCGCCGTAGCAGTAGCAGTAGCAGTAGCGGTTGGCGTCGGCGTTGGACTCGAAGGAGGTGTGACTGTCGCCGTTGCCGTAGCAGTCGGAGTCGGTGTGGCGTCTGACTGGAGAGGAGCCTGGACTTTAACCGAAATTGGAGAGCCCGTCTTAAAGAACCCAATGTTGGCAGTGGCCTCAGTCGGCGGTGCGTTGGAATCAAATCGGAAGTTGTACAATGTGCCGAAACGAATCGCATTAGCGTTCTGGTTTTGCGCAAACGTCTCGCAGTTCCAGGTAGCCGAGGTGAAACTCGTAGTGAAGAGCCAGGGAGTACTGCTGTATCCGGCGTCTCCCAGGGTGCCATCGTTTGCAAATCCCGGATGCTGCGGCGGCGCATGGAATCCGACATTACTCAGATCCGGCGGAAAAAATGGAAAAACAACTTCGAAGGATTGAACGGCGCGGTCGAGATTCTGGTTATAGACAGCGTATTCATAGTGCCAGAGCCCGGCATTTGGTCCTGTCACCTTGTAACCAACCCAGAAAATGCCGTCATTTCCTGGATCAGGTTCGCCCTCGTTTACTGTTGCTCCGGTCCAAGCCATAATGGCTGGTTGCTCTCGCATGGTGGAGCCAGCAGGGCTAAAATTGAAGTTCGTAGGGCCGCCACTCACGTTTTGTTGCTGGTAGGAAACATTGTTATACATGTTGCACTGGCCTGGGTGAGTCTGGCACCAGGTGTATTCGTGCTCCACCACGTATTGTGCTTCGGCAAAATAGGTGGCGCCCGGATTCTGCGCTGGGATCAGGTCGCTCGTCTCCACAAGAATTCGGTGAGACGTTACGTCATGAGTGTGGCCGTTGTGGTTGTTCGGATCTGGGTTCTGGGCGAAAAAGCCGGTGAATGGGTTAACCCACGCGCGCGAACCGATCAGGTCCTGGGCGCCGTTCAAGCCGGCGCCGTATGCGTCAGAGCAGCCGGAGCCGAGGTGATCGCCACCTACACCGTTGCATCCAAAGCCGCACGTGTTGGAGGATGCCGCCGCAAACGCGTGCTTACCCCAGGATTGGCCGATTTGTTCGAAGCGCTCGTTGTTTTCAACCCCGCTACTCATTCGGTAAAGATTCTGCGGAATAAACGGATGACGATTGTCTGGCAAGGCAAGCCAATCCACGTTCTCGGTCCCCTTGTTACAGGCGTCAGTGCCCAACGCGAGGCCGACTTGCCCATTGACAGCACCAGGTTCCATTTGCACGAAGTCAAGCAGCTCGCCTACGATGACATCAGGGCCAGGAACGGTGCCAACGCGGGGTTGGTTCAGCGCTGGCAGGGAGGCGGATTTTATATTTCCGTTTTCGTCGAGACGATTGATCTCGATCGGTTGCATCGCTGCGCCAACTGAGATTTTTCCAACGATTGCACCTGCATCCAACGGGCGGCCGAGCGAGTTGGCAAACTCTTTTGAAACGAGAAGCCGACCGTTCGTGATGGCGAGCGACTGCGCAGCGGCGTCGTAATTGTACTGGTGTCCTTGGATATTAAAAAAGGTGAATCCCGTGTTGCCATCGCGCACAGCGAGGTCAAAGCCGTGGTCCGAAGAAAGTTTTTCGATGACGAGCTGTTTGAGAGACGCGCCTAGCGCCGCAGGCAGACTGTAGCCGGGGTCGCTGACCCCGCCCGCCCCAGCGTTTTGTTGTATAAGCGTCATCGATCCCGGCTCGGCCGAGCGCAACAGATCGTTAAACACCAGAATGGGAAGGAACGAATTGGCCCCTACGGCGAATTGCAATGTGACGGGTCTTGCCACCAGGGAACCGCTTCCATTCAGTCCGTTAAGATCGAGATCCATCGTGGCGCTGCCGTTTTCTACGATCATCTTTTGAAACGTGCTTGCTGGCGTGTCTGAAGTTTTCTGGCGGGCTTCGCCACCGCGAATCTGTCCAGCCGTATGGCTGGCGGACGGGACTGTGTAGTTTCCCGCACTAATTGCGAGAACCGAAAGCAAGGGGAGCGTGAGAGTGATCAGCGTTTTCTTAAGCATTGTTTGTCCTCCGGGTTACTTAGCCCGCCTTCGCCAAGCCTGCGGCGTGGCAGGCCGTTTGACCGAGGCGGCGAGCAGAGTGGCAATTTGTCTCACGCGCAGGCAGCGCAAGCCAAGCACAAAATTTGAAAAGTTTTTACGAGCTGTGATAAGCCGCACGAAGCTGGATCGACTTCTCTTAAGGCGATGGCGAAGAATCGCCGAAGGCGCAAATATTAGGCGGCAGAGCTGCATCCTGTTGGCAACGCGTCGAAGACAACGCGTTGCCGCCCGAATAAAGCCAACAAGTTGAACGCGAGTATTTACTCGAAGCAAGCAGGTTTGCTGGGCTAGACTAACGAGGATGAAGATCTATCAGAGTTTCCCCGAGCGTTTGCATCACAGAGTGCCATATTGGGTTGAACCTGGCTCGTTGTTTCATGTCCGTATCGCGCTTGATCGCAAGAAAGAACAACGGGTGTTAATGGATCCGCTCCTGGGACCAGGGATTTTGGATTCCGCAAAATTTTATGAAAGCGAAGACGCGCTGGCATATCACGCTTTTTCTCTTAATGCCTGATCACTTACACGCGATCTTATCTTTCGCGCGTGACCAATCGATGAGCGACGTCATTAGAGATTGGAAGCGTTTTCATGCACGCACCAATCGTGTTTTTTGGCAGGAAGGATATTTTGATCATCGATTGCGAGCTGATGAACGCGGCGCGCAACTCCTAGCAAAGATGAATTATATCCGACAGAATCCCGTAGCTGCCGGTTTATGCGCGAGAACGGAAGACTGGCCCTGGGTCATCGATCCATTCGCGTGCAAAGGTGGATCGGCTTCTCCCGAAGACGATGACGACAGGACTCGACAAAGGCGCAAATATTAGACGGCAAAGCAGTATTCTTTTGCCAACGCGTTGAGGACAACGCGTTCCACGTGGGCGTCCAGCTCACACTCCCTCACGGTCTGGGATGCGGAGTAGGACGAACCCTTGGCGGTGGATTCGGCCTGGGTGTGGGAGTAGGGCGTATCGTTGCAGTTGGAGTGGCCGTAGGTGTTGATGTAGGCGTAGGACTAGGAGGCGGCGTCACCGTCGCAGTGGCTGTGGCTGTAGGTGTTGGAGTAACAGTAGCAGTAGGACTTGGACTTGAACTTGGTGTAGCAGTAGGCGTCGGCGTTGGTGTAGGTGTGCCGCCGCCGCCCTGGCCTGGGGCCTGGATTTCAACGGGCATCGGCGAGCCAGTCTTAAAGTAACCGACTGTACCGTTGGCAGTCTGTGGCGGTTGGTCCGCATCGAACCGAAAATTATACAATGTGCCAAAGCGGATGGCATTGGCATTCTGGTTCGTGGCAAAGGTTTCAGTGCTCCAGGTAACCGTACCGCCACTCGGATCGACTGCCCAGGGCGTGCTACTATACCCCAGGTTGTTGAACGTCCCGTCGTTTGGCCACCCCGGTTCCTGAGGCGGCGCATGGAAACCGATGTTACTGACGTTTGCCGCGCCCACCGGCACACTGAAGGATTGAATGGCGCGATCCAGGTTTTGGTTATAAAGCGCGTATTCATAGTGCCAGAGGCCGCCACCCAGGTCCGTGACTTTGTAACCCATGAACCAGATACCATCGTTGCCCGGGTCGGGCTCCACCTGTGTCACCGTTGCGCCTGTAGATGCCCACGTCTGAATAGCGGGCTGCACGCGCACCGTTGGACCCGCAGCGCCAAATGTGAAGTTGGTCGGCCCGCCGCTGACAGTGAAGGGACGATAGGAGACGTTGTTATACATGTTGCATTGCCCGGGGTGGGCTTGACACCAGGTGTATTCAGTAGGTGAGATGTAGTCCGCTTCGGCAAAGTAGGTGGCACCCGTATTTTGTGCTGGAATCAGGTCGCTCGTTGCGACTGTCACTCGATGCGAAGTACCGGTGTGATTATGGCTCGCATGATTGTTTGGGTCGGGGTTAGATGGAAAAACGCCTGTGAATGGGTTCACCCAGGCGCGGGAGCCGATGAGGTTTTGGTCATAATTTAAGCTCGCGACATACGTATCGGCGCAGCCAGGGCACAACTGATCACCGGTCACGCAAGGAGGGCTCGTGTTGCATGTGCCGCAGATGAACTCTTCCAATGCGAAAAACGCATGTTTCATCCAAGACTGGCCGATTTGTTCGAAGCGCTCGGTGTTGTCGGCGCCGCCGCTCATCCGATACAGATTTTGTGGAATAACCGGATGATTGGTGTTAGGCAACGGATGCCAGTCGATTGGCTGGTCCCCGTTGTTGCACGAAACCGTTCCCACTCCCAACCCAACAGAGGTTGCATCGTTCCCAGCTTGCTCCACAGAATCGATTTCTCCAACAATCACATCCGGTCCCGGCACGAGAGTCGGTGTGGCTGGATCGGCTGCATGTTGCATGGGTGGCATGATCACTGCCTGAGGCTGGCCATTAGCAAGCTGAGTGATCTCGATCGGTTGCATCACCGCGCCGACGGAGATTGTTCCAACGACTGAACCAGCGTCGGACGGACGGCCGAGCGCGTTGGCAAGCTCTTTTGAAACGAGCAGCTTGCCATTCGTGATGGCAAGCGACTGCGCAGCGGGATCGTAATCGTACTGATGTCCCTGGATGTTGAAAAACGTGAATCCTGTATTGCTATCGCGCACGGCGAGGTCAGCCCCTTGACCCGAAGGAAGTTTTTCGATTGCGAGCTGCTTGAAAGAAGCGCCTAACGCCGCTGGGAGACTGTAGCCGGGGTCGCTGACCCCGGGCGCCCCAGCGTTTTGTTGTATAAGCGCCATCGATCCCGAAACGGCACCGCGCAATTGATCGTTAAAAACCAAAATGGGAAAGAAAGAATTGGCCGCTATGGCGAAACGCGCCTGCCGGAGATTTTGTGTGGTGTTGCTGATTCCATTTAATCGGTTGAGATCGAGATCCATCGTAACGCTTCCGTTTTCTACAATCACCTTTTGAAGCGTACCGGTCGGCGCGTCTGTAGCCACGGCAGAGCCAGCTCGCTGTGGCGAGCGCGTCGTCTGGGATGCAGGTCGCGCTGAAACGCCCCACAGGGGCATGGCTACACCAATTGCCACGAGTACGAGTACAGGGAATGTGAGAGCAATCAGAATTTTCTTTAGCATTGTTTTTGTTCTCCGAATTTTTGCGCGGTTTGGCCGGGCTGCGAGTAAAAGTTGTAACTTCTCTCATGTGCTCGCGGTGCAAGCGAGAAAAAAATCTTGCGAATTTTTCCTGCGGGGCTGTAGCCCGCCTGAGGCGGGTCGCTGACCGCGGTATTACTATTGGTGGACCCGGCCCACGGCAGCAATCCATACGCAAGCGACCATTGAGGTGGATCGGCTTCTCCTGAAAATGCCAGTCCGGTCGAAGACTCGCCGTGGAGAGCTCGGACCGATGGCGAGAGATCGCCCAAGAGGCAAATGTATGTTAGGCGGCAGCGCCACGTTCTGTTGCCAACGCGTTGAGCCGCCTTCGCATTACTACGGCGTGCCCAGGGAGTCGCCGCGCCGACCGTTCTACCTAGGTGCCGAGCTTTCCGCTTCCCCTCACGGACGCGGATGTGGCGTCGGCCGAGGCCTGGGCGTCGCCCTTGGCGTAGCAGTTGGAGTCACACTTGGGGTAGCCGTAGGTGTTGGAGTAGCAGTCGGTGTAACTGTCGGCGTTGGAGTAGGCGTGACAGTTGGCGTGGGCGTCGGCGTCTGGTCTGACATGAAAGGAGCCACGACACCAACAGTAACTGGCGACCCTGTCTTAAAGAAGCTGATGGTCGCAGTGCTGGAAATCGGTGCTGCACTGGAATCAAACCGAAAATTGTACAGTGTCCCCCAGCGAATTGCATTGGCATTCGGATTTTGCGCAAGAGTCTCTGAACTCCAAGTTAAGGCTGAGCCGTCACCCATATCGACAGTCCATGGAGCGTTGCTATACCCCGCATCGCCCACCGTGCCATCGTGTGCCCATCCGGGGTGCTGCGGTGGCGCATGGAAGTCGATGTTGTCCAACGGGACAGGAAATCCGAAGAAAACGCTGAACGATTGGATGGCGCGATCCAGGTTCATGTTAAAGACGGCGTACTCATAGTGCCAGACGCCGGCAGTGGGACCTGTCACCTTGGAACCAACGAAGAAAATCCCATCGTTTCCAGGATCGGGCTCCACCTGACCCACCGCAGCGCCCGTAGCCGCCCAAGCCATGATCGCAGGCTGCATTCGCACCGTGCTACTAACAGGCGAGAAGTTGAAAACCGAAGGCCCGCCGCTGACCGAGAACGGACGATAGGAGAAATTGTTAAACATGTTGCACTGCCCGGGATGCGACTGGCACCACGTGTATTCAAACGGAGCAACATAGGCGGCTTCGCCAAAATAGGTCGCGCCCGGATTCTGCCCCGGGATCAGGTCACTCGTCTCCACCAGGATCCGATGCGACACCGCGTCATGATTGTGACCGCTGTGGTCGTCGGCGTTCGCTGGGAAATTTCCCGTGAAAGGATTGATCCAGGCCCGCGACCCGATCTGGTTTTGGTCGCCGTTCAAAAAGGAGACGTAAGGATCGGAGCAGCCTGGGCACAGGTGGGTGCCTGTTTCGCAACCAGAGGTGTTACAAGTGCCGCAGACAAAGTCTTCTAATGCCTCAAATGTATGTTTTACCCAGGACTGACCAATTTGTTCGAAGCGTTCCTGGTTATCGGCACCGCCGCTCATTCGGTAAAGATTTTGCGGCACGATCGGGTGATCGACGCTAGGCAGCGCAAACCAGTCAATCGGCTGGTCGCCATTGTTACAAGAATCTGTTCCTATAGCTAGGCCTACCTGCGTTCCAACCGCCTGCGGATCAAGTTGGTTCACATCCTCGAGGTCCCCAACAATAACATCCGGGCCAGGCACCAGGGTCGGCGTGCTTGTGCCGACGCCATTCGGCATGGGCGGCATGATCGCCGATGTGGGGTGCCCGTTAGCAACCTGGGTGATCTGGATGGGTTGCATCGCAGCGCCGATAGCGATTGTTCCAGCCACTGAACCAGCGTCCGATGGGGCCCCAAGTGCTTTGGCAAATTCCTTCGAGAGAAGCAGTCTGCCATTTGTGATGGCAAGCGACTGCGCAGCGGCGTCGTAATCGTACTGCAGTCCCTGCAAATTGAAAAACGTGAATCCTGTATTGCTGTCGCGCACGGCAAGATCGAATCCTTGACCTGAAGGAAGTTTTTCGACTACGAGCCGGTTGAGAGATGCGCTTAGATCAGCGGGGAGTGAGACGGCGGACTGTCCCGACTTGTCGGGACTTGAAGGAATCAACGCCATCGATCCTGGGAGTAGACCGCGCAACTGATCGTTAAAGATCAGAACGGGAAAGAAGGAATTGGCCGTAACAGCGAAACGCACGGTGACAGGCTTTTCGTCGCCCCGAAAGCTTTCGGGGTTCAATCGGTTGAGATCGAGATTCAGTATGACGCTTCCGTTTTCCACAATCATCTTTTGAAGCGTACCGGTCGCCGCATCCGGGGTTTTCTGGTTAGGTTGGCCACCGCTAATCCGTCCTGTGTGTGGACTCGTGGCGGATTGGACTACGTAGTTTCCAAGGAGCAAGAGCAACGGAATTGTGAAAGCGATCAGGGTTTTCTTTAGCATTGTTTTTGTCCTCCGATTTTTCTGGTTTGGCCGGGCCGCCGCGTAAGGTTGTAAGTTCTCTCACGCGTCGGCGGCGCAATCCAAGTAAAAATTTCGAAAATTTCGGCGCGTGTAAGGTTGTGTCCTACAAATCACGTGTTCCTCAGGGCCGAAGAGACCAGTGGAATGACGCGAATAAGATTGCTTCTCGATCGATTCGATTTCGCGTCAGCTTTCGGAGTGCGCGCGCGTCCTCGCGTCGCTTTGGGAAGTTCGGCCTCGATTGAAACCCGCCTTAGGCGGATTGGACGCATCGCACTCCAAGGCACTGCGTGCGAAACGCGCTGCGCCGATTTGTTATGTCGATTCACGATTCATTAATCACGATTCACGCCAGCCTTCCTTCCATCCCAGAAAGCTTTCGGGGCTTCGCGATCGAGCGCCTCACCCGGACCAGAAGATTTGGTCCGCCAAACACGCCAAAAAACGCCAAAGTTTAGCGGATCGGGTTTCAGCCCTGCCCGTTGTGCTACAGCGTTGCAGGCGCTTTATTTTGGCGTCATTTAGCGTGTTTGGCGGATGAATTGTCGCTACTCACTTCTTTCCTTCCACTAGAGCCGCCGCCTCCCTATCGAGCGCGGCGTAATCCGGTTTGCGCGGTTGCAAATAAAATTCATCGATCACGATCTGCACCAGCGCCGCAGCCGGGACAGCGAGAAAAACTCCCAGCAACCCAAACATGGTGGCGGTCGCCAGGGTAAAGAACAAAATATTGACCGGATGCAATCGCATCTCTTTGCCCAGCACGCCCGGCACAAGGACGTTTAGCTCGACTTGGTAAACCAGGACGATCACGCCCAGGGCCAGCCAGAATTTTGTCGCGCCCAGGCTCAGTGCGACCAGCAGAATGGGAATGGCTACAAGAAACGCGCCGATGTTTGGCAAAAATTCACCGAGAAATGCGAACACGCCGAAGATCAGCGCCGGCTGCACGCCGATTAGCCAAAGCAACAGACCTATGGACAACCCGGTAATAACGCCATTGATCGCTACGCCACGCGCCCAGGCGGTCATTTGTCGCATCAGCCGGGCGAGAGTGCGGTGCGCTTGCTCGCGGTAGCGATCAGGCGCGAGCGCCAGGTACGCCGCTACCAGTGGGCGCGGGTTGGCCAGGGCAAACACCAGCAACAGAACTACGAACACAAAGCTGGCCACTCCCCCGACCAGACCAAGTGTCGATCGTAACAAGATGTTCCCGACTGTTCCGGCAGCCCCGCCAACTTTTCCTGCAATTTCATCGGTGCGCGGCAATGCCTCGCGGACTGCCGGATAATTTTGGGTGACCGATTCGATGTGGGTACGAATGCCGCGCCAGACGTTTGGTGCGCTGCGGACCAGTTCCTGTGTTTGCCTGGCTAACGGCGGAATCGCAAAGACGATAATCGTGGCAGTCACCGCGATAAGGGCAAACATGAGCAGGATCACGCTGACAAAGCGCGGGAGATGACGTTTTTCGAGCCAGACCACGATCGGGTTCAGAACCATGGCGAGAAGAAAAACCAGCGCGAACAACAGGATCACCGGTTCCAGCGAGCGCACGATCAACCAGATGACGATCAGCAGAAAAACCAGCAACACGATGCGCAAGGCGCCGTGATAACTCAGCGGCGCGTGCTGATTCTCGTGATCGGATTCTTTCATGGCCAAGGGACGCCGACTTCCCAGCCGGCGCGCTCCCTGGCTTCTTTTAACCACGAATGCGCACGAATGGACACCAATTTTTTCTCTGTTCCCCGGGAGGCCACGCGCCGGGATCACCGATCCCGGCTACAACTGATCACTTCTCACTGATCGCCAATCACTGGGGAATCAGGGTTAGCGTGGCGTTGGCCGTGGGCGCGGAGCCGGACCAGGCCTTGGTGTAGGAATAGGTCTTGGCGTAGAAATAGGGGTTGCAGAAGGTGTCGCCGTTGGCGTCGACGTCGGTGTTGGAGTAACTCCGGGGGTTGGACTGGGGCTCGGTGTCGCAGTAGGTATCGGGCTAGCGGTAGGCGTAGGTGCAGCCGTTGGCGAGGGAGTTGATGTCGGTGACGGCGTTGCTGCAGGAGTCGCTGTTGGCGTTGGCGTTGGCGTAGATGTCGGTCCTTGCACCTCAAACGAGCCGATATCGAGCCGACCGTTAACCACTCGGTCGAAACCGGGCCCGCGTTGATCAAAGAAAGGCGGCGGAGTGAAAGCGGGATCACCGGCGTTAACAGCCGGGCTGCCAGGTAACAGCGCATGCGTTAAGGTAGGACCGCCATTGTCTTCCAATGGACCAAGCACTGGATCGGTGTTGACCTGGTCGCCAGGACCGGTCAAAAAACCATTGCCATTATCGTTACTAAGATTGTAACCCAGTGATATGACTCCGCCGTCGCCATTGGAATAGATATTCACGCTTGTGTCGCCTGCATTCAGGATGGTGTTTCCGATCTGAAGCGCGCCGAGGTTGAAGATGCCGCCAGCGAAATCAGCCGTATTGCCGCTGAGCGTGCTATTAGCGATCTGCAATGTCCCGAGGTTGAGGCTGGCGCCGCCTCCGCCAGCTGCGTTGCCGCTGAACGTACTGTTGGTAATCGTCAACGCCCCGGCACCGTCGTTGTATGTGCCGGCGCCCTCGCTAGCCGTGTTACCGCTAACCGTACTGCTAAGAATGGTCAGTATTCCCGAATTGAAGGCGCCGCCGCCGAAGGCCCCCGTGTTGCCGGTGAGAGTGCTGTTGGTGATGGTCAACGTCGCGCCGGCGCCATTTAAGATGCCACCGCCGAAGTTGCCCTGACCATTCCTGATTGTCAGGCCGGAAATCGAGACGGTTTCACCTGTAGCAATCTGGAAGACACGGCTGGTGGCGTTGCCGTCAACGGCCAGCACACCAGCGCCAGCGCCGTTGATTGTCACGCTCTTGTCCACCAGCAATTGCCCCGTAGTGAGTGTAATGACACCGGAGATACCAGTGGCGTCAATCGTATCGCCATCGTTTGCAGTTAGGAGTGCCTGGCGCAATGAGCCCGGGCCGTTGTCATTAGTGTCGCTAACCATAATGGTCGTCGCGTGCGCGGGGATTGTTAGAGCGCAGGCCAAGGTTAAGTAAATGGCGATGGCCTTACATTTACGCACATCTCTCATACCGCAGAAGTGCAGGAGCATTGCAACTGTTTGAAAGTAACACGGTTGTTACCTTAACGAACCGTCGTGAGCGCGTGATCAGTCTGTGGGAAGAGTTGAGACGTAGAGTCGGGTCAGCTACCCCCAGCCAGAACCGATTACCCGCCTTCGGTTGCTCCGGCGACCTACCGCATAGCAGGCGAATCACAGATCACCATCGCTTTCACCGCAGCGTGGGCCGAGGGTGCGGCGTCGGACGAGCTCTGGAGATGGGTGCGCCTCTGGGCGTTGGAGTAGGCCGCGGAGTTGAAGTTGGAGTGCCGGTAACAGTAGCTGTCGGAGAAGGTGTGGCCGTGGGCGTAGATGAAGGCGTAGCTGTAGGCGTGGGAGTAACGGTAGGTGTAGACGTAGGTGAAGGTGTTGGTGTAGGAGTCAGTCCCTGGGTACTCACGATTCGGTACAGCACGCTCTGGTCGCCATTGTACTCCACCACGTAAAGTTCGCCTGTTTCGTCTTCACCAAAGGTTGAGATGGGAAACCCGGCAACGAGCAGCTCCTGGCCTTCCCAGGTACCGCTGACTTGCTGGGTCGCCCCCCAGATCCGCCCCGTGCAGAAATCGGCGTAGAAGTAGATGCCCTGGAGGTCCGGATAGCTTTGCCCGCGGTAGCGGTAGCCGCCAGTTATCGAGCACTCGGGAGCGTGGTGGTACTCGAGGATCGGAAGAGTCGAGCCGCCGTTCAGGAAATCATCACAGCTCCCTGGTGGGTTGTCGTTGAAGCAGTGCATGCCTTCGAGCACGCTCCAGCCGTAGTTTTCTCCTCCGGTGCTGGACGCCGGTTGGAAGTTGACCTCTTCCCAGGTGTCTTGTCCGACATCCGCAATAAAAAAGTCCCCGGTAGTTCGATCGAAAGAGCAGCGCCATGGGTTGCGCAGGCCGTAGGCCCAGATCTCATCAAGCCCGGGACCGCCGACAAACGGATTGTCGGGCGGCACCGCGTAGTTGCGATCCGGATCGCCAGGGAAATCATCGCCGTCGATGCCTACGCGCAGGATTTTGCCCAGCCAGGTTTCGAGATCCTGTCCGGTTTGGAATGGATCTCCGCAACAACCACCGTCGCCTATGGAAATATAGAGGTAGTCATCAGCGCCGAAAGCGAGCTGTCCGCCGTTATGATCGCCGCCAGGCTGCTCCTGCGTCAGGACAATCTGCGCCGAATCGGGATCGGCCACGTTCGGGTCGCCGGCCGAGACCTGGTAGCGGGCAACGACCGTGGTGCCGTCGTCGACTCTGGTGTAATCGACGTAGAAGAATCCATTTGAAACGTAATCGGGATGGAAAGCCAGGCCCAGCAACCCGTGTTCGGGGGTCTGGCCTACCAGGTTGGAAATATCCAGGAATGGGGTGGGAAGCACCGAGCCGTTGACTAAGATCAGGATCTCTCCCGTCTCTTGCACGATAAATATCCGGCCACTGCCATCCCCGGCATTGGTGACAGTAGTTGGCTGTGTGAGCCCGGGGACAACTTGCTCCAACTCAATGATGGGCGAGGAGCCGCGCTTTTGCCTTAAACCGTTAGATCCTTGAAACGCTAAATCGCTAAACGAGTGAGCCGTGACTAACTCGCCTAAGGCGAGCAAAAAGAGGCCGGTCAACGAAACAAAGAGAACGATCAAAAATCGGAGCCTGAAGAATCCGGAAGCCGAAGTGACTTTCTTTTTCATGCGCAGCTTTCTTTTTGGTTGTTACACTGTTTGCCTGTGCATTTCTCTTGTAACAGAAGTAAACGAAGATAACGAGCTTTTCTTGCGAGCAGCGACAGAACAGAATCCTTTGGTCCTCTTGCCTGCTCAGTTTGCCCGCCGCGATGGAGGAGATCTCGCGCCCCAAACCACTTCGCGCCAAACCCGATACGGGGGCTGCTTTGGTTCCGCTAAAGCTTTCAGGGTGATGGCCGGGGTGGGCGACTTCCGGCTACAGCCGATCGCTTCTCACTGATCACCAATCACTGGGAATCAGGGTTAGTGTGGCGTCGGCCGCGGATGTGGAGTGGGACGCGGCCTGGGGGTAGCTCGTGGTGTTGGTGTAGCTGTCGGACTGGGCGTAGTAGTAGGTGTTACGGTAGGTGTAGGCGAAGGTGTAGGAGCGTTGTACAGTTCCGCGCTTGCGTTGATGGTGGGAAAATCTATTCCTCCGGCGGCAAGAACCATCCCATTGGGGAGCAGGGTCGCCGTGTGCCGAGCCCTTGCATTGTTAAGGCCACCGGTCACTGTCCAGGCTCCGCTCACCGGGTCGTAGAGTTCTGCACTTGCTAAAGCGAAACCGTTGGTATCAAATCCTCCGGCAACCAGCGTCATTCCGTTGGACAACAAGCTGGCTGTATGTCCGGAGCGCCCGGTGCCGAGGTTGCCCGTGGCCGTCCATGTTCCGGTCGCCGGGTCGTACAGTTCTGTGGTCGCAGAAGCAGCACCGTTGTCATCGAATCCGCCTGCAACCAGCACGATTCCGTTGGGTAGCAAAGTCGCCACATGTCCATAACGCGCCGTGTTAAGGCTGCCCGTGATGGTCCAATTCCCGCTTGCCGGGTCGTAGAGTTCTGCGCTTTCAGAAGCACTTTGACTGGTATCAGCTCCCGCTGCGACTAGCACCATCCCATTGGGCAGCAAGGTGGCTGTGTGCAGATTGCGCGCGGTGTTGAGATTACCAGTGGTCGTCCAAATCCCGCTGGCGGGGTCGTATAGTTCGGCAGTTACGGAAGCTGTGAAAGTGCTATCCGTTCCCGCCGCAACCAGCACCTTCCCGTTGGGCAACAAAGTTGCCGTGTGCTCAGTGCGTTCGGTGTTAAGGCTACCAGTCGCGGTCCAGGTGCCAGTTACCGGGTCGTACAGTTCTGCGGTTGGAGAAGCATTGCCTGTGCTGTCGCTCCCTCCTGCAACCAGCGCATTGCCGTTCGGTAACAGGGTCGCTGTGTGCTCATAACGCTCAGTGTTAAGATTGCCGGTGGCTGTCCAGTTACCGCTCACTGGATCGTAGAGTTCCGCGCTCGGCGTAGCGTTGAAAGTGTTATCGAGTCCCCCTGTAACCAGCACCATCCCGTTGGTTAGCAACGTCGCCGTATGTAGAAAGCGCGCAGTGTTGAGGCTACCCGTGATCGTCCACGTTGTGCCATCCAGGCTCGACGGGGCTTCGACATGCGAAGGTTTTTGGTTGATAGCTTGCTGACCTCGCTGTCCCAAAGCGGGGGATGTAACTTGGATAATGAGAAACAGCGCGACGACGAGAAATGCGCTCCAACAGAGATTCCTGATGATGGTGGTCCTTTGCTTTTTCATGGTTTCATTCAGCTTTTAGCCGCAAGGCGAACCCTCTGATCACTTATCACTGGTCACATCTCACTCTCTCTTCTATAACGGCGTCGGACGAGGATGCGGAGTCGGACGCGGCCTAGGTATAACTCTGGGCGTAGCACTCGGTGTCGCTGTTGGGCTAGCCGTGGGCGTGGCAGTTGGTGAAGCCGTAGGCGTTGAGGTCGGCGTCGGTGTTGGTGTTGCGCCTTGCACATACTTGATTGTGGCGTAATCAAAATCGGTGCCGTAGCTATATCCTGTCACAATCACGTCATCTGAAGCATCGAGCACAATGGCCGTCGGCCAGTCAGTATAGCTTCCAGGTCCGCCATAATGCTCGATCCATTGCTGTCGGCCGGCGGAATCATACTTGATGGTAGTGTAATCGCCTCCGCTCCAAAAGGAAGGGTCCGCGTCCGTTGTACCAGTCACGTAAACACTACCGAAATCATCAACTGTAATGGCGGTGGCTAGGTCCTCCGAATTTGTTGGGCCATCGTATCGGGTGGCCCATTGTTGTTCCCCGGATGCGTCGTACTTGATCGTGGCATAATCATAAGAACCGGCCGAGCCAGTGCTATATCCCGTCACGTAGACAAAGCCCGAACCATCTATGGCAATGGCGTTCGCGGTGTCATCAGAAAGCCCTGGTCCGTCATAGCGACCAACCCACTGTTGTTGTCCTGCTGAGTCATATTTAATCGTGGCATAATCATTGCTGGCGGAGCCGCCGCTATATCCGGTTACATAGATATTGCCCGCGCCATCAATCGCCATGGCTCTAGCTTCGTCATCGGAATTCGCCGGGCCGTTGTAGCGCGCTACCCACTGCTGCTGTCCAGCAGAATCGTACCTAATCGTAGCATAATCATAATCAGATACCGGATCGTAACTTCTACCTGTTATGTACACGCTGCCTGAAGCGTCGACGGCTATCGCAATTGCCTTGTCGTCATCGTTTCCTGGGCCATCGTAACGGGCAACCCATTGTTGTTGTCCTGTTGAATTGTACTTGATCGTAACATAGTCATAGTTAAAACCGCTGCCATAGCTATATCCGGTCACATAAACGTTCCCTGATCCGTCGACAGCGATCGCCGTCGCAACGTCATCGTCTCCGAACCCGTCGTAACGAGCAACCCATTGCTGCTGTCCGGCCGAATTATACTTGATCGTGGTGTAATCCAGGCTCCCTGAATTTGAGCTGCTTCCTCCCGTTACATAAACGTTGCCTGATGCATCGACAGTGATAGCTGTGGCCTCGTCCGTGTAGTTTTCGGGCCCATCGTAGCGAGCGATCCACTGTTGCTGTCCTGCTGAGTTATACTTGATTGTCGCGTAATCATAATCGGTGGTCGGGTCAAAGCTAAATCCCGTGACATAGATATTGCCAGATCCGTCAATTGCAACAGCGGTCGCTTCGTCATCATTGGTCGCTGGCCCATCGTATCGGGCAACCCAGGCTTCCTGTGCGCCAGCAGGTGGTCGTGGTAAGGGTTTAATCGGCTGCCGCATGTGGTCGGCTAGTAAGTTTTTTGAGTTCGCTTCGGATAGGAGCACTACAAAAACTGCAGCGATGAAGGAGACTAAAGCAATTACAGCGCGCGGACTAAAAATAGCTGCTTGAGTAAATGACTTTTTCTTCATTGGATTTACCGATTTCCGATCACTGGTCACAAATCACTGATCACTATTCTCTTTATGGCGGCGTCGGCCGAGCATGCGGGGTTGGGCGTGGCCTGGGCGTCGCTCTGGGTGTCGGAGTAGGTGTAGGAGTAGCCGTCGGCGTAGCTGTCGGACTGGGGGTAGAACTAGGCGTAGGTGATACTGTAGGTGTAGGTGTTGCTGTTGGACCAGATTGCGCGCAATACCTCCCGCCGCTGTTGAAATCATGCGCGTCGTCGGTGCCGCCCCAGACAATCATTTGCGTACCGGTCCAAACTGCCGTCGGTGAGTATCGACCTTCGGGCGCATTTGTCGTACTAGTAGCTGTCCAACTGTCCAAAGTGGGATTGTATCTACCGCCGGTATCGAAATAGTCACCGCCGAATCCGCCCCAGACGATCATTTCATTGCCAGTAATGGTCCAGACGGCCGTGTGCAATTCTCTGCCAGAAGGTGCGTTTGTCGTCGCTGTAGCCAGCCAACTGTTTGTGGCGGGATCATATTTCCCGCCGGTTCGTAACCCGCCCGCCCCGCCGAATCCGCCCCAGACGATCATTTCATTTCCGGTCCAAACTGCGCTGTGATCGTTCCGGCCAGAAGGTGCGTTGGTTGTACTAGTAGCTGTCCAACTGTCCAAAGTGGGATTGTATCTACCGCCGGTATCGAAATAGTCACCGCCGAATCCGCC